>ERZ779874.31-NODE-31-length-144190-cov-56.606764_pt1 | contig 144190 bp, 130 predicted proteins | sample MGYA00511031_ERZ779874 | MGnify/ENA primary metagenome ERZ779874 (study PRJEB29588, sample SAMEA2156850) | human gut metagenome | biome: human gut; feature: human-associated habitat; material: faeces | place: Denmark | collected 2008/2010 ...
AAACGATATTACCAAGTTCTTCAATATGTGTTTCTCCCATTGTAGCAGACGGTGGTAACTTTACCTTTGGAAGCATAAAAAAGGTAGAGGATACACCGCTGTTGTTATAATGACGGAGAAAATATTTATTGAGAACCCTGATATGGATAGAAAATATCTTGTTTCTCTAATGGAAAAGTTATTTCCAAATCATAAGTTCTTATTTTTGCCTTGGGATAGAAGTGACGTTTGTGGTCATACAGATGGAATTTTACATGCTGTTGGCAGTAATAAAGTACTGGTGAATCTGAAAGTTTACCCTGATGATATTGCCGCTAAGATGAGAAGTCGATTAGAATCATACTTTAAAGTCATCGATTTAGAGCTAAGTGATTATCATAATATGAGTTGGGCTTATATAAATATGATTCATACTCAAAATGTAATAATTGTCCCAGGTGTAGGACGTTCTACAGATGAAGAAGCTTTGAAACATATAAAAAAACTGTTTCCAGAGTATGATGGTAGAATTTATCAGGTGCAGATGCAATCTATAGTTAAAAGAGGGGGAGGAGCTTTAAATTGCCTTTCATGGTCTTTTACTATATAAGCAAACTGAAATAATGCGCTAAAATAAGTTTCTCATATCTCTATTTTTTTCTAAATTTGCAAAAGGAAAAGAGTTACTTGAAAAGTAATATAACGCAGACCACAGCAATTGGGACGGTTGCCAAATCGTTACCCCAAAACAAGGTAATTCTTCTAACTCATTTAATTTCAAATAGCTATATTCCTTATACAGATTTACGGAAAAATCCGCATATTAAAGCCTTTTAGAGCATTGCATATTAGTTGTCCTTTGCGAAAAATCCCTCATAGGAGAGGTCTTCGTCAAGCATCGGCCAGTGCAGCCCGAAATATGACATGGTATAGCTGTGGCGTTCCTGCTCCGATGCCGCACGGAGACTTTTGTAATCGGCGTATTTTTCGCATCCTTGTTTGCCGTCGAAAGTCTCTATCCATATAGCATCGTCAGTCAGCCACACCCTCTTTATATCATTTTTGTTTATTGCTTTTTGTGTTGAAAAAATTCTTTCCATCGTTCTATGATTATTTCCTGGTTTTCTTCGATTAAGGATTCGATTAACTTTATTTCATTCTTCTTAAACCCATAGTTTTCAATAAGCATTATATCAGGGTGGACATTGAACTTTGCCTCACAATCACCTTTGCTTATGTGTACATGTATGGGTTGATGGTCGTTGGCCCAGAAGAAAAATCGAAATCCGAATAAAATAAATAGGGTAGGCATAAGGGTGCGCTTGAATTTAACGTATAATCAGTGTTTTCACAAATATACGAATAAGTCGAGTGCAATGTCAAATTTATTTGAACATTGCCGAACGTGAGTATATTGTGGACTAAGTCAAATATAGCTAATGCAATTGCGCGGAGTTGTCGCCTTCGCTGTAGAGGGTGTTGCAGAACCTCAAAAACACAAGGAATCAATTTTATAAATCCCTGACAATCAGTAGTGAAAATTTGTGGTTGTTGCCAAAAAAAGGAGGTTCTGCAACACCCTCACAACAATGGGGTGGCGCATCCGTTTATACTGAAGCTCCCTCCGGGAGCTTTGGGGGGCTTGCGACAGGATTCGGTGTGATAGCGGAGCCCCGGAGGGGCGGGGGAGCAGTAGGGCGGGGCGCAAGCCCCGTTGTTTGGCACACGCCACCGTAATACAGCCCTGCAGGGGCGAGCATCGCGTTCGCGATGTGCCCGGCTTGCGCCACGCCCTACTATCTCTCCGCTCCTACGGAGCTTTGGTTTGGAAACTGTGGGATAGAAGCAGTCCGTGCCGTCCCGGAGGGGGGACGGCACGGATCAGGTTTGCGTATGAGTAAGGCTTTGCAGCCTTTGGGGTTACATCAGGAGGGCTGTCAACGCACGGGGAGTGCCATGGGGACGCGGAAATTGCGTACCTTGTTTTTGGCTCCCTTTTTGGCGGTGCCGAACGCTGCGGCTGCCGAACGCTTGCTGATGAGCTGTATGGCCTCCATAGTCTTCTGGGCACGCTTGCTGGCATAGAGCTGCTTGAAGTTCTTTGCACTCTTGGCTGCCACCTTGCGGGCCGACTGCGCTGCATCGGGAAGCACTACGTTGAAGAGTCCCTGGCGATTGGAGATGTATAAATCGTTGGATGATTCAGGTGTGGCATACATCATCGAGGGGATTGTGCCCTCCGCATCGGTTATGGCGGGCGGGAATGATACCACGCCGTCCTTCAGGGTTCCGGCGATGCCGGAGTTGATGAGGGTCTGGTCGTTGATTCCGGCTTCAGAATAGTAGTAGGTGGCACTCATGATTTCCATTGTCCCCATTCCTTGGGGAAGTGTGCCGGCAATGAAAGGCGGTATTTTAACGCAGTCGACATTTGATGCGTCGATTACCATGTTCTCATCGCTGGGTGTAAAGCCGTTTAGGGCTCCGGCAAATGCGTAATACTGGTCAGCATAGGGTGTCACTACACGGTACTGGCCTGCTTCGGTCTTGTGCTTCTGTACGGGTACGTCATAGGCGATGATGTCTCCATCTTCGAGCAGACCGCCAGGACAGTACAGAGCCACTACCATAGCGTCGGTCATCTGTCCCATGCCGATGGCTTCCCAGTTGGCATCGTCACCCATCTCAGTCACGGACTGGAACTTGACACCTACAGTCGATGTCTCGGCGATGGCACCTTCATTGAGCGAGAATGCCACGAATGTGTAGTTGGCCGACTCCTGGGGTACTTCGTACATGAAGCTCTGCGAGTTGCCCTCGGTAATGGTGGCTTCGGTGTAGCCGTACATGCCTTCGGGCAGCGGCATGGCATCGGGATCGTCAGATTCCTGACGGGCTTCCCAGTATTCCTGCAGGGCTTCAGCGGCTGCCGATGAGCTGTTGGTCTGCACGAGGCCTACCACGAAGTCGCGGCAGTCGGTACCTGTGGCTGTAATCTCAGCCGAGAGGTATTCCTTGGTCTTGTCGGCGTTGAAGGTATGGCCGAAGTATGCGAGCTCGAAAGAGTAGTCGCCGAGCGAGCCGCCGGGGAATACGAAGTTGAACGTCTTGTAGTTGATGTAGCCTGTCGTACCGCTTGTGGTGTTTTCGCGGAGTATCAGCGCTCCCATACCTACTGCATTGGGGATGCCTCGGAAGTCGTCAGTGCCAGGTGTCGCATTATAGTTGGGTTCCTGTACCCATCCGTCGATGACGCTGATAGCCTGCTGGTTGGCAGGGTCTTGGTTGAAGACTGTGAAGTAAATCGGAGATACGAACGAGTCGTATGCATCGCCGGCACCGAAGAGGTCGATAGGCAGTGTGTAGGTCTTCATCAGGGCGAGCGTCAATGTCTGGTCCTCACCCCAGCTGAAGTTGATACCCTCGGAGTTGGTGTTGTCTTTGTCCCAGAATGTGGTGCTGTAACCGGGAGGGCAGATGTAGAACTCTATAGCTTCGGGCCATCCAGCGGCGATGTACTCTTCGTATGTCTCGCCTTCGTCCATCAGGTATTCGTAAGGATGGTAGATGCGGTAGTGTCCGTAGTAGCCTTTAGAGCCTTCGGGCCATTCGGCATCGTCGACCTGCACTTCGGCAGATCCGGAGGGCAGAACGAATATGTCATTGGTCAGCTGGCCTTTGCCGAGTGTGCGCCAGATAGGCTGCGGGTCGCCGGCGGAGATGCTCACGCTGAGGATTACAGAGCTGTTGGCTCCCAAGGCGAGGCTCGAAGTCGACTCGATTTTCAGGGCCATCTTGTAGGTACCCTCGGCGGTGGTGGTGAGGGTCACGGGGATGACGGCCTCGTTGCTGCCGTCGGCAAATGAGGCTGTGGTGGCGAACGTCCAAGGATCGGAAGCTGTCACAGGCACGGTGTATGCACCGTCGGAGTCGGCGGTGTAGCCGGCTACTGTCACAGTCTCGGTGCCAGAGGTGGAGCCTCGGCGGATGACTACGTTGAACACCGGTGAGGGTATTTCGTCGCCGGGCTTGTAGATGGCGCTCATGGACTTGCGGTCAAAAGTCACGCCCTGGCCCGAGATGCCGTCCTCATCCCAGTATTTGTCATCGCTGCACGACGATGTCAGGGCTGTCACCGCAGCGAGTGCGGTGACGGCCAGGAATGAAAGTTTCTTATTGAGTTTCATATTCTGAACTATCTGTTGTGATAATAGTAATGGATAATGGAGGAGAGTCCCGGGATTATTCTACGACCGGCGAAGGCATTTCAGACGAGGGGTTGTTGTCAGCCTCTGAAATCATCGGGTTGGCCTGTATTTCGCTGTTGGGGATGGGGTAGCGGAGCACATTGCTCTCGGCAGGTACGTTGTACACCCAGTTGGCGGGCCAGCCACCGCCGCGACGGTCCACGGGCTTCTTCAGACGCATGATGTCGAAGTAGCTCATACCCTCGCCCCAGAGCTCTATGCGGCGCTGGAACCACACTTCGTCCTGGATGGCGGTGGGAGTGGTGGCTGTACATGAGTACGACTTGAAGCGGTAAGCCTTGACAAACTGCTGGAGTGTCTTCTTTGCTCCCTCGGGGTCGCCGCCCATGGCCTGGCCTTCGGCCTTGATGAGGTACATCTCCTCGATACGCATCAGAGGTATGTCCTGGCCTTTGAGGTCGTTGGCGAGCTGGTTCTGATAGGGGGCGAACTTGACCTGAGTGTAGGCCGGCATGTCGGAGTCCTTGCAGTAGGCCTGCTGCTCCTCGGTGAGGTTGGCTGATTTCTTGCTGGAGCTGAGCCACCATCCCTTGCGGGCATCCTTGGTGGGTATCTGGTCATAGAGGTTCTTGGCTATCATGCGCCATGCGCCCACTTGTGCATAAGAGTTGTCGCAGAGCGAACCCATGTGCGAGGGCCAGTTGACGATACCCGATGTCACTACGCGGTCGGTCTCGTTGATGGCGATACCCCACATCCAGTTGTTCTCGTCGATTGACCAGAAACAGGGCTTGGATACGTCTTCGATTGATGCCGGCGCACCGTCAAAGGCGTTGATGGCGCTCTGGGCGTCGTTGGCGGCTTCAAGATACTTGCCCATGCTCAGGTTGGCGCGGGCACGGAGTCCGTAGGCCGTGGCGAGGCTCACCAATCGCTTCGACTTCGAAGCAAGCACTGATGAAGGAGTGACCTTGGCGCTCTGTGCTGCGCTCAGGTAATCGATGGCATCGTTGAGGTCGGTCATGATCTGGGTGTAGACATCCTGCACCGACGCGCGTTTGGCACCGCCTACGGCAGATATTTCGTCGACGTTGAGGTCGGTGATGATGGGCACGCAGGGCTGCGATTCGTGGCCTACGTAGTTGAACTGGTAGAGCTGCGCGAGCACCCAGTAGTCAAAGGCGCGGATGGCCTTGGCCTGGGCTATGTAGAACTTCATGGTGGCATCGTCGCTCTCGTTGCCTGTGGTCTTGAGCAGGGTGTTGGCGGCGTAAATCTGGCTGTACATGTAGCTCCAGACAAGGTTGGTGCCACGGCCTGTGATGGTGGCATCCGACATGTCGTTGGCCCATGAGAACCAGTTGTAGCCCGAGTTGGTGCCTACTAAGTCCATGCCGCGGCTGTCAAGCGCGAGCATCACCGACGGATATCCGAAGTCGAAGTGGTATGCATAGACCGCATTGTACTGGTTGAGTACGGCGGTCGTACCGGCTACGGCGGCTATGAGCTTCTCGGGAAACTCCTCGGTCAGATCCGTCTTCTGATCCGTGGTGGCGTAGCCGCCCTGTATCTCCTGATCGAGGTCGTTACATGCCGCGAGGGCGAGTGCCGACAGGCCGATAGAGAGAAATTTATTGATGGATTTCATATCTTATTAGTCTTAGGGATAAGTCTGTTATTGTTAAGACATCTCTGCACACTCATCAGAACGATACACGGATACCGCCGGAGATGGTGCGGCTGGGAGAGTAGGTGGCGTTGATTGATGACAGGTAGCTCTGACGGGGGTCGAGACCCTTGCGTGCGCTCCAGAGAGCCACATTCTCGGCGGCACCGTAGATGCGGAGTTCGCTCAGGCCGAGCTTCTTCACCCAGTCTCTCTTGAAGGTGTAGCCGATGGTGATGTTGTTAAGAGCGAGGTAGTTGCTCGATACCAACCAGCGGTCCACTGCCGCAGTGTAGACGGTGTACTGGTCGTTGGTGGCCAGACGGGGCACGTCGGTGTTGGTGTTGGTCGGGGTCCACGCGTTGAGCAGGTCCTTGTGCATGGCCTGTCCTAAGTATGTGGTGTTGCCGCCGTACATGAGCTGGCAGTATGTGTTGTCGATGATCTTGCCGCCGAACTGGTATGCAAACGACAGCGAGAGGTCGAAGCCGTAGAGCTTCAGCTCGGTGCCGAAGCCGCCGTAGCCCTTGGGCATCATGTTGCCGGTCGACTTGCGGTTGGTGTTGTAGGCTTCGGTAGCGGAAGTGGTGGTGTATTCCACACCGTTCTCGTCCTTGGCATAGTAGAGAGCCAGACCGGTGGTGGGCTCTACGCCTGCATACTGGGTCAGGTAGTACTGGTACATCGACTCGCCTTCGCGGAAGATGCGCGAGCCGCTGATCCACTCGCCGTTGAGGTCGGGGTGGAGCTTGAGCACCTTGTTCCAGCCGAATGTGATGTTGGCGTTGATGTCCCACTGGATGTCCTTGGTGTTGAACACGTTGTAGTTGACATCGATTTCCACACCGTTGTTACGCATCGAACCGATGTTCATAGGTATCGACGAGTAGCCGATAGAGGGGCTGGTGGGCTTGAAGTAGAGCATGTCCGATGTCTGGCGGTTGAAGTACTCGATAGTACCTGCTACCTTGCCGTCGAGGAAGCTGTAGTCGAAGCCGATGTTGAAGTTGTTACTGGTCTCCCATGTGATGTCGGGGTTGCCCTTGAAGTAGAGGGTGGCATCCGACCATACGCCGTTGCCGCCGGTGAGCTTGTACATGTCGGCGTAAGCGTAGTAGTAGCCGTAGCTTGAGGTGCCGAGGTTGTCGTTACCGTTCTGGCCGAACGAAGCCTTGAATTTCAGCATGTCGAGCCATGTCCAGTCCTTGGCGAAGTTTTCCTTGGCGATTTCCCATGCGCCGCTGACTGACCAGAAGTTGCCCCAGCGGTGGTCCTTGGCGAAGCGCGAAGAAGCGTCGCGGCGGAACGAACCCATGAAGAAGTACTTCGAGTCGTAGTTGTACTTGGCGCGGAAGAGGATGCCGCGTGTGGCGTAGCCGTATTTCATGCCGTATGCACCGTAGTCGTCGATGGTGTTGCTCACATAGGGGATGAAGGGGTCGTAGAGGTTCGAACCGGCAGCTTCGACGTACTCCACGTTGCGCTCGAGGCTTTCGTAACCTGCCATGAGGTCCATGTTGTGCACGTTGTTGAATGTGCGGCTGTAAGAAGCCAAAGCCTGCAGGGTGAGTGCGTTGGCGTTTGTGGCCATCTGGATGACCTGTCCGCCATATGTCGATGACTGGCCGTAGAGGGGAGTGTGGAGATAGTGCAGACGCTCGTTGTTGGTGGTGTAGCCGATGGTTCCGGTCACATTAAGTCCCTCGATGGGGGTGACGGTGGCGTACCACTTGCCGTTGAAGAAGTCTGTCAGGTATTCCTCGGTGTCGTATAAGAGCGAGCTGACGGGGTTGGCACCTGACATGTAGTTACGTGACAGGCCGTGTGCGTCGTAGTCCTTGCTGCCGTAGTCATACACGGGGTTGCCGGTAGCTTTGTCGTAGATGATGTTGCCGTCGGCCGAGCGCAGGTACATCGGGTACACCGGACCCATATAGTAAGCCATGAAGAAGGCGTTGCCCGATGAGCTGGATGCGGACGTGTCCTGGTCGCCGGGATATCCGGAGTTGGTGTAGACATATGACATGTTGGCACCTACCTTGAGCCAGGGCTTCATCTGGTAGTCCACGTTGAGGCGGGTGGAGAAGCGCTTGAAGTGCGAGCCCTCGATAAGGCCGTCGTTGCCTAAGTAGCCGGCTGACAGGTAATAGTTGATTTTGTCAGACGAACCCTGCAGCGAGAGGTTGTATTCCTGACGGAAGCCGTTGCGGAATGTGTCCTTGATCCAGTCGTCGGGGGTGTAGTAATATGTGCCGTCGCTGTAGCCGAGGGTGGCGTTGGGGTTGATGTCGAAGTTCTCGTTGAGGAAGAAGTTCTCACCCTGGGGCAGAGTGTAGATCTGGTAGCCGAGCGATGACCACAGAGTGCTGTTGGCGGCGGCGAGAGCCGAAGAGCCGGACACGCCGTTGACATAGCGGGCGTTGTTGTATATCGCCTGACCGACCATCTTTAGGTACTGGTCGGTGTCGGTAACCACATCGTAGTTGGGGATGGCGCGGGTGTTGGCACCCCAGCGTGCGTCGAAAGTTATCTTCACATCGTCGTCGCGTTTACCCTGCTTGGTGGTCACGAGGATGACACCGTTGGCACCGCGGGCACCATAGAGGGCGGTCGAAGCTGCATCCTTCAGCACGGTCATCGACTCGATGTCCTGGGGGTTGAGCTGGTTGATATCGCCTTCATAGGGCATACCGTCCACTACATACAGAGGCTGAGTGCCGGCATTGATCGAGCCGACACCACGGATGAGCACCGAGGGGGCGGTACCGGGCTGGCCGTTGGAGCTGAGGGTCTGCACACCTGACACCTTGCCGGCGATGGCCGAGGTGACGGTGGTCACGAGAGCGTCCTGCAGCTGCTCGGATTTTACCACAGAGGCAGCACCGGTGTATTCTGATTTCTTTGCCGTACCGTAAGCCACGACCATGACTTCGTCGAGACGGTTGGTAGAGTTGACGAGCTTCACCGTCATCCCGTCGGTAGCGGCTACTGTGGCCGCATGCATACCCACGTAGCTGATCTTGAGCTCCTTGACGTTGGCAGGGATGCTGAGTGTGAATTGGCCGTCGATGTTGGTCGCCGTACCTGTCCCGCCCCCGATGGGCATGACAGTGGCGCCTACTAATGGCTCGTCATCCTCGGCGCTGACTACGGTACCCGTCACTGTGCGTGACTGTGCCGAAGCCTGCACGGCGAGTGCGAAGACTGCCACAAACAATAGCAATAGCTTTTTCATAGTTGGGTGAAAAACTTGGTTAAAACATACTGATGTTAAGAATGAACTATCTTTATCGAATCCTCGTTAGTCCGCCGCGGACAACGTACACTTCGCCGGCCGGGCGTGACAGGAGTAGGGAGAGAGGCAGGTTTGACAACGATGGGGTGTCAAAAGAGCAACGTGCCTGTGTATTAGATACTTGGCTAATGTTAATCACCTGTAGCGGCATCTGATCATGACGAAAGATGTCTGCTATAGGTTGCAAATTTACACTTTTTTATGTTTAGTTACAAATTATGCTCATTTTTTTTGGCTTTTTAAAGGAAAAACGGTCATTTTTTAGTGTTTCAGCGTCTTTTAATTCACGTTTGTTTTGGCATATTGCCATTGGATGCGAATGAGGTTGACGGAATCGGATGCAGAAAGGCGTGTATAACGGGAGAAATGCATGGAAATTTGTGGCAAAATGATATTAACATTTATAATAGCGCGGAGTCAGGGAATATGCTTCAAAAATAGTGTTGTATAACATATCTTCTCGGCGTGTGGAATCGGGAAAATGTATGGAAAATCCGCATGTCAAATCCAAAAAGCACCTTAAAACATGGCGATTGCCGTCATCATGGCGATTATTGCGATTGCGACGGCGCATGGTTTGCAGCGGATTCATGGTTGGCGGTGGCAGCGATACTCCAGGCTTGCGCCGCCAGCCCTTGCAGGGCTTGGAATGGTGGCGCGCACACTTGCAACGGGGCTTGCGCCCCGCCCTACTGTCCGCCCGCCCCTCTGGGGCTTCCTTCTTGTCACCACACCATATCCCACTGTGCCGCCCTCCTGCTGTTTTTACGCTCCTACGGAGCTTTTGCGGCTTGATGGGAGCCCCGGCAGGGGCGGGGGAATAGTAGGGCGGGGCGTAAGCCCCGTTAATGATGACCGCCTATAAAATAGCCCTGCAAGGGCTGTCGGCGCAAGCCGTGGTCGTCACATTGGCCATCGCTGACGCGATGCTGTGATGGGGATTAGCGGTCAGTGCAGGCGCGATGCGCGGTCGAGCAGGGTGTCCTTGATGTAGCGCGATAGGGCTGCTTCGGTGCGGTGGCCCGTGGCTGCGCAGATGACATCGCGGTCGTTGCCCCGCAGACGCATGTTTGTGGCGAAAGTGCGCCGGGCGGTGTGGCAGCGGGTCAGTTTCCACCGTGGCAGCGTCTCGCGGACGTAGCCTATGGTGCCGTTGGGGCGCAGTGCCGTGAATGTGCGTGTGATGGGGTCGTTGAGCGATGCGAGCTGGGGTGTGGCTGCCATCAGCTCCAGCATCGCGTCAAGGCGGAGGTTGAAGCGGGTGTTGGACGGCACACGCGGCAGCGAACGGCCTCCGTCGTACTTCTGCAACACGGCATCTACCTCGGGCAAAATCCTCACCATGGACTTGCGTCCGTTTTTGGCTGCACGGAAGCTGAAATAGGCATCGCCGTTGGCATCCGTGACTATGTTGTCGCGTGTCAGCTGCGACAGGTCGGAGTAGCGCACCCCGGTCCAACACATTAATATATATAGGTCCCTGACTCTGCGGAGCAGCAGCGAGGGCAGCGGAAAAGATGCGATGAGCCTCAGCTCCTCTTCGGTCAGCACCACGGCATCGGTCTCTTCGCGCAGGCTTTCGCAGCGCATGAACTCCCATGCAAGCTCCTGCACATGTTGCGGCTGGGAGCGGACCAGCACTTTGAACGTCTTGATATGGTTGCCTATCGTATTGAGACGCAGGCGCTTGTGGTAAGCGAATGTGACATATTGCTCATAAAAATCGCGGTTGAGGGCATCGAACGTGAGGTGTGCTATGCCCTTGTCGGCGACAAAAGCCCTCAGATAAGCGAGGGCGTGGCGGTAGTGCTGTATTGTTTTCACCGATACGGGATGCCCGTTGCGGTATCTGTAGGGAGCTTTGGTGATGAACCGCTCGAACGCCGCTATGACATCGCGGTCATTGTCTGCGGGCCGGAGCCTATTGATTGTGTTGCGGACTGTGCCGACGCACTGCCCAAAAAAGTAGGATAGAGTCATAAACGAATATGATGGGATTAAAAACATATAAACGGTATCTGAGATTATGACGCAAAAACCAGGCGCATCAGAGACCGACGGCCGGCGAAGTGTACGTTGTCCGCGGCGGACAACGTACATCCCCGGCTCAGCCCTTTAGGCTTCCTAAGCCTCCTAAGAGTCCTATATCCCCTTTAGGAGTCCCCAGCAGACATCACACACTAAAAATACCAGTATGTTTTAACCAGTTTTACACACTATGAAAAAGCTATTGCTATTGCTCGCGGCGGTCATTGCGCTCGCCGCGCAGGCCTCGGCCCAGCCGCGCACGGTGACAGGCACCGTACTCTCTGCCGAGGACGGCGAGCCTCTGGTCGGGGCCACCGTCACCCCCGTCGGATCAGGCCAGCCTACCGCCACCGACATCGACGGCCGCTTCTCTCTGCGGCTTGCCGCCGGTGTGACCGATCTGAAGTTCACCTACATCGGCATGGACCCGCAGACCGTGGCCGCCTCCGACGGCATGACGGTCCGCCTCGTCAGCACCGCCAACCGCCTCGACGAAGTCATGGTCGTCGCCTACGGCACCACCAACCGCCAGTCATATACCGGCTCGGCTTCGGTGGTCGGCTCGGAGCAGATTGAAAACCTCGTGGTGACGGATGTGACATCGGCTCTTAACGGTAACGTTGCCGGTGTGCAGACCCTCAGCTACAACGGCGCACCCGGAGCCGAGCCTACGGTGCTTATCCGTGGTGTCGGCTCTATCAACGCCAGCACAACACCGCTCTATGTGGTCGACGGCATACCCTATGACGGCGGCATCACATCCATCAACCCACAAGACGTGGCTTCGATGACAGTCCTCAAGGACGCAGCTTCTGCCGCCCTCTACGGCGCACGCGGCGCCAACGGCGTAATCCTCATCACCACCAAGCGAGGCCAGACAGGTCCTGCCAAGGTGACTTTCGATGCCCGCTGGGGTGCCAACTCGCGTCAGGTGAGCGACTACGAGACCATAACCGACATCCCTACATACTACCAGCAGTATTACAAGTCGCGTTACAACTATGCCATGGACGCTCTGGGTGATGCCAATGCTGCCTGGCAGTTTGCCAACGGTCTAAATTATGCTAGCACTGGCATGATCCAGCCCAATGGCACAAAAAATATCTTCGGCTACCAGATGTGGACCATCCCTGACGGCGAAGGACTCTTCATGCCCGACGGTTCGCTCAACCCCAACGCCTCTCTTGGCTATCGCGATGAAGCTAACGACTTCTATCTCCAGCCCGACGACTGGAAGAAAGGCACTTACCGTAACGGTTTCCGTCAGGAATACAACGTCGCTGTGAGCGGCGGCGGTGACCGCTTCAACTACCATGTCAGCGCAGCTTACCTGACCGACGACGGCGTAATCCAGGAGTCGAACTACGAACGACTCTCTACCCGCGCCTCGGTGGAATATCAGGCCAAGTCTTGGCTGCGCCTCGGCACCAATCTCGCCTACACATGGGAAAACTCCAACACCCCATACGGACAGACCTCCGACGGCTATTCGGGCAACGCTTTCTATGTAGCCAACTATATGGGCCCGATGTACCCGATGTATATCCGCGATGCCGCCGGTAATATCCGCTACGACTCGTCTACCGGTAAGCCGCTCTACGACTTCGGTATGACCCCTCTTGAAGGTATGCCCATGTCGCGTAGCTGGATGAGCGGTGCCAACCCCACAGGTATTCTCATCTATGACAAGGAAGAGTACATCCACGATGTGTTCAACGGCAAGTGGTTCGCCCAGATTACCCCGATCGACGGTCTCAAGCTGACCGGTACCATCGGCTACTGGACCGACTGGCTCCGCAACAACGTCCTCGGCAACAGCCTCCACGGCCAGATGGCTATGTATGGCGGCAATGTCACTCAGGAAACCATCCGTAACCGCTCCCTCAACCTCCAGGTGCTTGCCAACTACACCAAGACCTTTGCCGACGTGCATAACCTCGACGTACTCCTCGGTTATGAGAGCTACGACCTCAACATTGCCAATATGTGGGGTCAGGGTGAAACCATCTACTCCAACGACAATTACACCCTCAGCAACGTTATCGACAACATCACAGTCGGCGGCTCTATCGACAAGTACGCCACCCGCGGTATCTTCGGCCGTGTCAACTACGATTATGACAACAAGTACTTCGGCAGCGTGAGCTACCGCCGCGACGCTTCGTCGCGCTTCGCGCCCGACAAACGCTGGGGCAACTTCTGGTCGGTCAGCGGCGCATGGAACATCGCCAAAGAGAAGTTCATGGAACCCTTCACCAACGTCGACCTCCTGAAATTCAAGGCTTCGTTCGGCCAGCAGGGCAACGACAACGTCGGCAACTACTATGCCTGGGCTGACCAGTATACGGCCAGCGGCTCCAATAGTCTCTGGTCGGTAGGCCCGCTTTACTATAAGGGCAACCCCGACCTGACATGGGAGACCTCCAACAGCTTCAACATCGGCTTCGACTTCAGCTTCTTCAACTCGAAGCTGATAGGTTCGCTCGAATACTTCCAGCGTCAGACATCCGACATGCTCTATTACAAGCCCATGGCACCCTCGCTGGGGTATTCGTCCATGCCTATGAACATCGGCTCTATGCGCAACAACGGCATCGAGCTCGACCTCACAGGCACAGTGTTCCGCAACAAGGATGTGGAGGTGAGCCTCAACGCCAATCTCACATGGATTAACAACAAGGTGCTAAAGCTCCACCCCGACCTCAACGGCGAGTGGATCAGCGGCTCGCGCATCTTCCGCGAAGGCGAGTCCATGTACCAGATTTATTCAGTCAAATATGCCGGGGTCGACCCCGAGACCGGTGCTGCCCTCTACTGGGCCAAGCGCACCGACGGCACCGAGGAGAAGACTACCAACTGGTCGCTCGCACGTAACGGCGATGCCGCTAATGGTTATGTCGAAAACCGCTGCGCTTCCGGCAACCTGCTTCCTCCCGTATATGGAGGTTTCGGTGCCAAGGTCAACGCCTACGGCTTCGACTTCGCCATCAGCTGCGGCTTCCAGGCTGGCGGCAAGATGGTGGATTACGGCTACCAGCTGCTCATGAACGGTGCCGGCAGCGGCGATGTCGGTATGGCTCTGCACAAGGACCTGCTCAATGCCTGGACTCCTGAGAATACTGATACAGACATCCCCCGCTTGATGTGGAGCGGCAACCAGTCGACCTACATGACCGCCCTGACTGACCGCTGGCTGATATCGAGCAACTATTTCTCAATCAACAATATCACCTTCGGCTACACCCTGCCCAAGTCGGTTACCGACAAGATGCACCTGACATCTCTGCGCGTCTATTTCTCAGGCGACAACCTCTACCTCTGGGCGAAGCGCAAGGGACTCGACCCCCGTCAGAGCTACACATCGTCGTATGCGGGTTCGTACTCGGCCATGCGTTGCCTCTCAGGTGGTATCAGACTGGAATTCTAATAAGTAAGTCGCAAAACAATTATGAAAGCAACAAAATATCTTATAGCAGCTTTGGCTGCGTCGGTCCTGGCTGGCTGCAACGACCTTGACACGTTGCCCATGGGCGACAAATACACCGACGGCCAGCGTCAGGAGGTGGTCGACAAAAATCCTGCTGCCATCGAGTCGCAGATGTCGGCAGTGTATGCTAATCTGTACACATGGAGGCAGAACACCACAGACTATTCCGATTTCGGATTCCCCGCCGCTGTGCTCGGGCTTGAAAACCGTGGGCAGGATCAGGCTGTTGTAGTCAACGTCTACGGCTGGTTTGACAGCAGTGCGCTCTATTCCGACAACTCCTCTACCTCTACTTTCACCACCTGCCTCTGGGGTACTTTCTACAAGACCATCTACTCGTGCAACAACCTCCTCAAAGGTATCGATGCCAACACTGATGACCCCGAACTGCTCTGCTATATCGCGCAGGCCAAGGCGATGAGGGCTTGGGCTTACACTAACTTAGTGCAGCTCTACTGCAAGCCCTACACTGTCAACCCTCAGGCTCCCGGCATCCCGGTGATTACCGAGGCCAACGACGAGGCGGCCGCCACCGAAGGTGTGTCGCGCGGCACAGTAGCGGACGTGTACGCCCAGATCCTCTCAGACCTCGACTATTCTATCGATATGCTTCTCAAGGTCTATCCCGGACGCTACGACAAGCGGTTTGTGGATCCGGCTGTGGCATACGGTCTCCGCGCCCGTGCCTACCTGCTTATGGGCAAGGGTACTGAAGCCGCCCTCGATGCCGAAGCCGCCATGCAGCTTGCCGATGCCTCTCCGGCTCTTGTGGAGGATGTGGAGAAGCCGGCTTTCAACAGCTTCGCGCAGCGCGATGTCATGTGGGGCGTCCATGTCTCCGAGAAGGATGCCAACGGTCTGTACACATTCGCCGGCATGATGGGTTCGCTCACCTACGGCTATGCCTACGCCGGCCAGTGGCGCACCATCAATGAGCTGCTCTGGGACATGATTCCTGACGCTGACGTGCGCAAGTGCTGGTGGGTCAACCCATTCGACTATAAGCCCAGTCCTAACGTCAACCCGGTCTACAAGGTGGGCTATTCAGCTCTCGACAACTATATCGTTGACAATTCATGGGTCAGCATCGAAGGATATACAGCTCCATGGTATGTCGCTCTCGTTGGTATTCCTGACTATGCTGTCGTCAAGTTCGCTCCGTACCAGGATGAGCTGATGAACACCACCGGCGCAACCGATATACCCATGATGCGCTATGAGGAGATGCTGCTTATTCAGGCTGAGGGTCTTGCAATGTCGGGTTCATGGCCTGATGCCAAAACCATCGTCGAGAACTTTGTCAACAACTACCGCTGGACCGACCCGACTGCACCCTATGTGTGCAACGCGTCATCGAAAGAGGAGATGATCGACGAAATCTGGTTCCAGCGTCGCATCGAGTTTTGGGGCGAAGGCTTCAGCTACTTCGACTGTCTGCGCCTCCAGAAAGGCATCGACCGTCGTGGCGGCGGCTTCCCCGCGGAATGTGTGTACGAAATCCCTGCCAACGACAACATATTCCAGTACATGATTCCTACAGGCGAGCTTGAGGCAAATGTTCAGCTCAAGGGTAAGCAGAACCCCGCTGGAACAGTCTCACCCAAAGCTGACAGCGGCACACCCTACTGGTATAAGCCCGGCGCATAAGCCAGGAAACCCTTTGCAACAGCAACACACCAAGCCCTTAAATTTTTCTTAAAGCTCATTTAAGGCTTGAATCGACCATTTGAAAGCAGCCCCGCCGAGCATTACGCTCCGGTGGGGCTGCTTTCATTGAGGTAACAGCCATTCACAGGGGGCATAGGCATCCTATGAATCCTATATCTCATGCCGCCATAAAGAGTAGGGGGTTGCGACGCTTCACGCGTGGCAACCCCCTGGGGAATTGTTGGATGGGATTATATCATTGTCAGTTGCTATGAATGTCTGATTAGAGCACGCCCTGGGCCATCATGGCACGGGCCACTTTCATGAAGCCAGCCACATTGGCACCCTTGACGTAGTTGATGTAGCCGTCGGCTTCCTTGCCGAAGAGTTCGCACTGGTGGTGGATCTCTTTCATGATGCCTTTGAGCTTTTCGTCGACCTCAGCTGCGCTCCAAGAGAGTTTCTGGGAGTTCTGGGCCATCTCAAGACCTGATACCGACACACCGCCGGCGTTAGCTGCCTTGCCGGGAGCGTAGAGGATGCGGGCCTGGAGGAACTCCTTGATGGCTTCGGGAGTCGAGGGCATGTTGGCACCTTCGCTGACTGCGATGACACCGTTGGCGAGGAGGGCGCGGGCATCGTCGCCGTCGATTTCGTTCTGAGTAGCTGAAGGCATGGCGATGTCGCATTTGCAGTGCTTCCAGGGGCGTTCGCCTTCAAAGTACTGGCAGCCGTATTCTTCGGCAAATTCACGGATGCGTCCGCGATACTCGTTCTTGAGCTTGAAGATGTAGCCAAGCTGCTCCTGGGTGATGCCTTCGGGTACGTAGATCGTGCCGTCGGAGTCGCTCATCGACACTACCTTGGCTCCGAGCTGGAGGAGCTTCTCGGCGGTGTACTGGGCCACGTTGCCTGAGCCCGATATGGCCACCACTTTGTCCTTGATGTCGATGCCCTTGGTCGCGAGCATGTTGAGCAGGAAGTATACGTTGCCGTAACCTGTAGCTTCGGGACGAATCAGCGAGCCGCCGAATTCGAGACCCTTGCCGGTGAATGTGCCTGTAAATTCGCGGGCCATCTTCTTGTACATGCCGTACATGTAGCCGACTTCACGGCCGCCTACACCTATGTCACCTGCGGGAACGTCGGTGTCAGGACCGATATGACGCCACAGCTCGGCGATGAATGCCTGGCAGAAGCGCATCACTTCCTTGTCGCTCTTGCCACGGGGCGAGAAGTCCGAGCCGCCCTTGGCACCGCCCATGGCGAGTGTGGTGAGTGAGTTTTTGAAAGTCTGCTCGAATGCGAGGAACTTCAGAATCGACTGGTTGACGCTCGAGTGGAAGCGGATGCCGCCCTTGTACGGACCGATAGCGTTGTTGTGCTGGATGCGGTAACCCATGTTGTTCTGCACTTTGCCGTTGTCGTCGATCCAGCTTACGCGGAACGAGAATATGCGGTCGGGTATGCAGAGACGCTCGATGAGGTTATATGCGTCAAATTCGGGATGTTCGTTATATACATCCTCGATGGTGGAGACTACTTCCTCCACAGCCTGGAGGTACTCGGGTTCGTTGGGGAAACGACGACGAAGGTCGTCCATTACTTCCGTTGCTTTCATGTACTTTTTGGAATATATAAAGAATTATATAAAGAGGTATAAACTATCTTTTTTACTTTAGAGCAAATTTTCCTTGGAAAATCTCAGAGAGTGTCTATGCGTGGAGTTTTTTAACACTCTCTTATGCCATCCGTAATGTTTCGGTGCAAAGTTAAAACATTTTGCAGCAATATGCAATACTTTTGCTTGTTTTTCTTTGAAAAAACTTACACTTTGCTCATGCATAGACACAAAATAAGTCGTATAAGCTCTTATAAGAGTTATAAGAATTTATACGACTTATACGACTTATGTCGGTTACTTGCCGGGGATGATACCGTCACGGTGCAGCAGGGCATCCACTGTCGGTTCCTGGCCACGGAAGCGGCGGTAAAGCTCTGCCGGGTCTTCAGTGCCTCCGCGTTCGAGGATGTTGTGGCGGAACGACGCAGCGGTCGCGGGGTTGAAGATGCCGTCTTCCTCGAATTTTGCAAAAGCATCGGCATCAAGCACTTCGCTCCACTTGTAACTGTAGTATCCGGCTGCATATCCCCCGGCAAATATGTGGCTGAACTGGGGCGAAATCAGCGAGTTATCTATGGCAGGGAACATCTGCACAGGCTCTCCGGCTATTAGCTCCAATGCGGCGAAATCTTCCACCGGCTCCGTGGCTGTGTGCCATGCCATGTCGATAAGGCCGAAATTGAGCTGACGCAGACATGCGTAGGCCGCGCCGAACTGCTGCGATGCTACCATTTTGGCTATGGTGTCGGAGGGTATGGGCTGCTTGGTTACATAGTGGCGTGCGAAGCCGTCGAGAAACTCTTTCTTGGTCATGAAGTTCTCGTTGAACTGTGACGGCAGCTCCACGAAGTCGCGGTACACCGATGTACCTGACATGGAGGCGTAGCGGGTTTTTGCGAGCAGCCCGTGGAGCGAGTGACCGAACTCGTGCAGGAATGTCTCCACTTCGTAGGGGGTGAGCAGCGACGGCTTGCTGTCGGTGGGTTTGGTGAAGTTGGTGACGATGGTGATGAGAGGGCGCACTTCGGTGCCGTCGTCCTTGATTTCTTCGGGGCGGAACTCGGTCATCCATGCGCCGGGACGCTTGCTCTCGCGAGGGAAGAAGTCGGCATAGAAGATGCCCATGAACTTTCCGTCGCCGTCGGTGACTTCATAAGCCTTCACGTCGGGGTGGTAGACTTCAATGTCCGGGTTTTCTTTGAAGCTGAGACCGTATAGCTTGCCGGCGAGACCGAAAACCCCGTCGATGACGGCTGACAGCTCGAAGTAGGGACGCAGAGCCTCTTCGTCAAAGTCGTATTTGGCCTCTTTGAGCTTGTTGGCATAGTAGCTATAGTCCCAGGGCATGATTTCTACAGGCTTGCCTTCAAGGCTGCCGGCGTAGTCGGCAAGTTCGACAAATTCCCGCTGCTGGGCCGGGCGGTATGCCTCTACCAATTTGTTGAGCAGGTTGTACACGGCTTCGGGTGTCTTGGCCATAGTGTGTTCGAGGGAGTATTCGGCATAATTCTTGTGTCCGAGCAGCACTGCTATCTGTCGGCGTACTTCGGCTATGTGTCGCATGATGGCGGTGTTGTCGTACTCGCCCTTCAGGTTGCGTCCGTTGTATAGCCGCCACATCTTTTCGCGGAGGTCGCGGCGTGACGAATACTTCATAAACGCCATGTAGGTGGGCTGGGCGAGGGTGAACAGGTATTCGCCTTCCCTGCCTTTCTCCTTGGCTGCAAATGCGGCCGCTTCCACTGACGACTCAGGCAGTCCGGCGAGGTCGTCGGCAGTGAGCCATATCTCGTAGGTGTTGAGTTCTTTGAGCACGTTTTGTCCGAATCGGGTGGTCAGTTCGCTCAGCTCGGCATTGAGTTTCTTGTATGTCTCGCGGTCGGTGCCTTGTAGCAGTGCGCCGTTGCGGGCAAACGAGTCGTAAGTGTTTTTGAGCAACATCGAATCCTCCTTGTTGAGGTTGACGCTTAGGGCTTTGCGATTGTCATAGACCGTGCGGACACGCTCCCACAGCTTCTCGTTGAGGGTTATGGAGGTGCTGTAGTCGCTCAGGCGGGGAGTCATGCGCATGGCTATGTCGTTCATCTCGTCGGAGTTGGCGGCTTCGAGGAGGGGATAGAACACGTTGAGCACACGGTCGAGGTCCCGGCCTGAATGTTCGAGAGCCACTATGGTATTCTGGAATGTCGGGGCTTCTTTGCTGTCGGCTATAGCATTGATTTCGTCAAGGCCGAGGGCGATGCCGCGCTCCATTGCGGCCTCCATGTCCTTGGGGGTGATGCGTGAGAACGGTATCGTGCCGTAGGGTGTGTCGGTAAACTCGTTGAATAGCGGATTTGTTGCTGTAGACATCAGGGTTGCGGTCAGTAATATGGGTGATAAGAGTTTGAATTTCATGCTGATAGTATTTCGGATGGTCACTGTGCGGTTATCGTATGAGCCTCTTGGCCGCTTATTCGAGCGGACGGGTGCGCTCGGCCAACCATGCGGCTCCTTCGGCATTGAGCATCGGCGTAAGCTGCCGGCGCACTTCGGCATGGTAGTCGTTGACCCAGGCTATTTCCTCGTCTGACATGATGGAAGTGTCGAACAGCCGCAGGTCGAAGGGGAACAGTGTCAGCTCCTCGAATCCGTAAAAGTCTCCAAATTCGGTAGTCATCTTCGGCACGGTCAGCACTAAGTTCTCGCAGCGGATGCCGTAGCGGTCGCTCAGGTATATGCCCGGCTCGTTGCTGGTAATCATGCCCGGCAGCAGGGGTGCCATCGTGTCGTTGAGGCGTATGCTTTGGGGCCCTTCGTGTACGTTGAGGAAGTGTCCTACGCCGTGGCCGGTGCCGTGGAGGTAGCTTTTGCCCTCACGCCATAGCGGCATACGTGCCATGGCATCTAACTGGTGTCCGCGTGTGCCGGCTGGGAATATGGCGGTGGAGATGGCTATATGCCCTTTCATGACCAACGTGAAATCATGCCGCATCTCGGCTGTGGGTGTGCCGATGGCTATGGTGCGGGTTATGTCTGTGGTTCCGTCGATGTAGTTGGCTCCGGAATCTATGAGCAGCAGGTTGTCGCCCTTGATTTCGGCGTTGCTCTGTTCGTCGGCGGTATAGTGCACTATGGCCCCGTGCGGACCGAAACCGGCTATGGTGTCGAAGCTGTTCTCGAAGTAAAGGGGTTGCTCGCTGCGGTGACGGGTCAGTATTTCGGCCACGTCCATCTCGGTCAGGGGTTCGCCTTTAGCCATGCGTTTTTCAATCTCCATGAAGCTGTAGACCAATGCCACTCCGTCGCGCTTCATAGCCTGGCGAGTGCCGTCGAGCTGTACATCGTTTTTGACGGCTTTGAGCATCGCCACGGGCGATTTGCCCTTGATGACACGGTCGCCTGCTATCTGTGCCAGCCCAGCTGCGTTCTGTGTAGTTGACATCAGCAGTTTTGCATCTCGGTCGAGTGAGCCGAGAAATGCCTTTACTTCTGCGTATGGCTTCACTTCCACATTGGCGGCTTGGAGGTGGGACGCGACTTCTGGTGTCATCTTGACGGGGTCGACAAACAGGGTCGACCCTTTAGGCGAGAGATACAGGAATGAGGTGGCGACAGGGTTGTCGGGGACATCGTTGGAGCGTATGTTGAGCGTCCATGCTATCTCGTCTAAGGCCGACAGGAATGTGGAGGTGGCTCCGGCGTTGGCGGCGTTGGCTAATACGCGGCTTATTTTCGATGATGCGTCTTCACCGGCATACTTGAGGTCGTGGATAAATATTTTGTCGGTGGGGAGGCCCGGGCGGGCGGTCCAGATGCCGTCTATAGGGCTGAAATCAGCTTTGAGGTTGATGCCTTTGGCGGCAAGGGTCTGCTCTAATGCAGCGCAACCGTCTATCGAATATGTCATGCCGTCGATTCCCACAGTGTCGCCGGCGTGCAGGGTGTCGCACAGCCATGTCGGTATGTCGGGTGTCTCGGCCAAGCCGTCTTTCATCAGTCCGATGCCTGTGTCTTCGAGCTGCTGTGCGGCTTGGAGGAAGTAGCGCGAGTCGGTCCAGAGCAGGGCTTTGTCGAGGGTGACTACCATGGTGGCTGCCGACCCTGTGAATCCGCTGAGAAACCGTACTACGTGCCAGTGCTCGGAGATGTATTCGCTGAGATGTGCATCGGTGCGCGGTATGATTACCGCATCGATGCTTTGTGATTTCATGGCCTCACGGAGACCGTTGATTCTTTGAGTGAATAGGTTCATGATATAGTCGTGTGTTTGGTCTTTATTAGAAGCAAAGATACAAAGAATATTCGTACCTTTGCCGTAATAAGCAGTCAACTACATCTAAATAATGTATAGAATAGAAGTAATAAATAGTATATAGAATAGACGCAATAATAGCCATATGATACGCAATCTGCTTTTTGATCTCGGCGGTGTCATCCTTGATATCAAACGGGAAAACTGTATTAAGGCATTCGAGCAGCTCGGTGTCGACAATCCCAGCCAATACCTCGGCGACTACGAGCAAAGGGGCTTTTTCCGCAACATAGAGGCCGGGTTGATTACTCCTCAGCAGTTTCGCGATGAGGTACGCGCACTCATAGACCATCCAGTGACCGACGGGCAGATCGATGCAGCCTTCAATGCATTTCTCGTCGGCATCCCGGTGGAGAGGCTTCGCGAGATAGAGCGTCTGCACTGCCGTTACCGTATCTATATGCTCAGTAACACAAATGCCATAATGTGGGATTCGTTTATCAAAGATGAATTTTGCAAGGACGGGCATGATATGGGCTACTATTTTGACGGCACTGTGACGAGTTTCGAGGCCAAGGTGTGCAAACCTGATGTCCGGATATTCCGCTTTGCGGAGCAGAAGCTCGGCATCATCCCGACGGAAACGCTTTTCTTGGACGATTCTGCCGCTAATTGTGAAGCTGCACGCGCTCTCGGCTTCCACGCCTCGCAGGCCCGTCCTGGCACAGAGTTCGCCACCTTGATTCCCAAGGATATAGATTAAGGAGGAAAGCGACAGTTCAGAAAAGGATAAGTAGCGGTTCAAATTTTCATTTCGTCATATGTCACAGCAACCGTCATACCCGACCGCTCGCCGCATAGCTGCCATAGGCACGTTTGACGGTGTACACCTTGGACACCGGGCGGTGGTGGACTACCTCGTCGAAGAGGGGACGCGGCGTGGGCTTGTCCCCGCTGTCGTGACATTCTCGTCTCATCCGTTGGCGGTTGTCCGTCCTGAGCGTGTCCCGTTGGCTCTGTGTACTTTGGAGCAGCGGATATTGCGGCTCAATGAAGCCGGCGTACATGATGTAATAGTCTTGCCGTTCGATGAAAAATTGCGCCGTATGACTGCGCGGGATTTCATCGCGTTTCTTCATGCTGGCTATGGGGTGGAGGCTATCGTGCTCGGATTCAATAACAGCTTCGGCAGCGACCGTCTCAAAGAGTTTGACGGTTATGTGGATGCTGCATCCACCATAGGGGTGGAGATTCTGCAAGCTCCGCGTTACGAATACTCTGGATTCGGAGAGGCTAGCTCTACTGCCATACGGCATCTGATAGCGTCGGGCGATGTGGCGATGGCATCGCGCCTCCTCGGACATGCGGTGTCATTGTCGGGACAAGTGATAGGAGGCCGTCGCATCGGACGCACCATCGGATTCCCTACGGCCAATCTGCAGATTGACCCCTCATGTGCCATCCCGGCCGAAGGGGTTTATGCTTGCAGAGCATGCGTCGTCGGCACAGATAAGGATTCCGCAGGTTTTGTTCCATCTTTCGCCACTGCTACCTCTGCTGTTGCTGCCCCTGATGCAGTTATCGATGCCACCGCCGATGTTGGTGCTGATGGTGTCAAGGTTGTTTCAGTAGTGGATGCCACTGCCGATGGGAGTACTGTTAGTGCAGCCGCTGGTGTTGCTGATGCAGATGTGCCCCCTGTTTCTTCTGTACCCCATGTTCCCCCAGTTCCTGATGAGGGTGCTGATTCTTCTCCTTCTGGATTTAGGGTGCTGTCTGATTTGCCGTGCTATCCTGCGATGGTCAATATAGGCCGACGGCCTACAGTCGACTCATCTGCGAAGCCTCAGCTTACTGTCGAGGCGCACCTTATAGGGTTTGAAGGGAACCTGTATGGCTCTCGTCTTGATGTAGAGTTTCTACACAGACTGCGTTCCGAGCAAAAGTTTGATTCGCTTGCCTCTCTGATTTCGCAGCTCGAAGCCGACAAGGTTGCCACCCTGCAGTGCCTGTCGGCTCCGTCCATCACGGATTAGTGGCCTTTAAGTAGACATTCCCCATTATCGTCTTATAAGATTTATAGCATCCCTATCTGTTGCCAAAAAACGCAGGAGCGGCGTTTCTCAACGTCGCTCCTGCGTTTGCCGGTTTTACTCGGCTAAGAGTTTAAAACACATCTTTCTTACCAATTCTTATTTCTTGCATTAACCTAAAAACATCTTTCGTTTATAAAACGAGAGTCAGTGTCTTTGTTTCTGACATTGCAAAGTTACGCAGCTGTCAACCCCTTTGCAATAAAATATGAATTAGATATAGATTTTATATGACTTATAAAAATTATAAGATTTTATAAATAATCATATTATATTGATTGCAAAGTATAATAAATATAGATGATAATATGGCTTAGTCTATTCAAATTCAGCTCTCATTTCGTCAAATCTCGATAAGGATGCCTCTCCGAAACGGGCCATCTGCGCCCTTACCTTGTCGATTTCTTTGGGGCGTGTGGCGGTGACGGATGATTTGCTGTAGAATTTGTCGGCATAGCATATCAGCCGTTCAAGCAGCGTCTCTGGCAGATAGTCGCGGACAGGAAGCGGCAGGCCGCTATGGCTGATTTCGTCTGCGGTCAGCCCTGCTCCCGTGTGCCGTTCGGCCACGCGGGCCATTATCTCTCCTGCACCGCAGCCACGTAGGAGCTTCGCCCCGATGATTCCGTGGCGTATGTATGGCTCTGTGCCGTGGCACTCTATCGAAGGAGCATCGCACATATATATGCCGATGTCGTGGAGCATGGCTGCCGCCCGGATTTGCTCCGGGTCTAATCCGAGAGCTTTGGACTCGTTGATGGCAACGGCCATGTCGGCTACTTGGCTACAGTGGCGCAAATAAATATCCCGCAGGGCAGAACCTGCGGGATAGTAACGGTCTATTATTTCTTGATAATTTGTCATCGTCCAATAAGGTGTTGCTTGCCTACGAGCATGTTAAGGAGTCATAGGAGTCATAGGAAGCCTATGAAGCTGTGGAGAGGAGCTGCCGCATTTGTATCGCAGAGTCACTCTACGATGGTGTTCCAGCCGTAGATGTCTTCCTCCTCGCCGAGCTGTATGCCCCGGAGCTTGTTGTAAAGGGCTGTCACCACGGGACCGGGCTTGCCGTCCTTGGCTACCACATATTTGATGCCATTGTCGAGATCGTGTATCTCGGCTACAGGCGATGCCACGGCCGCAGTGCCGCAAGCCGCAGCTTCGTCGACCTCGGCAAGCTCCTCTATGGGGATATGCCGCTCTTCCACTGTCAGACCCATGTCTTTGGCAAGCTGCCGCAGACTCTTGTTGGTGACTGACGGGAGTATCGACTCGGACGCTGGGGTGATGTATTTGTCCCCTTTGATAGCGAAGAAGTTGGCCGGACCGCATTCGTCAAGGTATTTCTTCTCTTTCGGGTCGAGATAGAGCACTGCGGAGTAACCTAACTTATGGGCTTTGTCGCCAGCCACAAGACTTGCGGCGTAATTGCCGCCGCATTTGTATCGGCCTGTCCCCTTGGGGGCTACGCGGTCAAACTCGCGCATAATGCATATGTTTGTGGGTTTAAAGCCACCTTTGAAATATGGCCCTACGGGGGTGACAAGTATCATGAACAGGTATTCCTGCGACGGCTGTACGCCTACACGTGCCGACAAGCCGATTTCGAGCGGACGTATGTATAACGATGCACCGCTGCCATAGGGCGGGATGAAACGCTCGTTGAGCTTTACTACCTTTTTCACCATTTCCGTGAAGAGCTCTTCGGGTACCGGCTCCATCAGCAGTCCGCGGGCCGATTCGGCTATGCGGTGAGCGTTTTCCTCTATGCGGAATACCCTTACCTTGCCGTCTTTACCTCTGAAGGCTTTCATGCCCTCGAATATTTCCTGTCCGTAGTGGAGGGAGGTGGCGGCTATGTGGAGGTTAAGGGTCTCGGAGTCCGACACCTCTATGTCGCCCCATTTGCCGTCTTTGTAGTAGCAACGTACATTGTAGTCTGTCTTGATGTAGCCGAAGGGTAGGTTGGCCCAGTCTATCTGCTGATCCATGGTGCTTTCAGTTGGAAGTTATTTCGTTATGATTGATTGCAAGTTGTCGGTGCTTTTGCACACTTTGGTTAGTATTATGCAAATATAGCTTTTAATATCCTACTTTGCAAAAAAAATCTCAAAGCCTCGCAGCAACTTATAATTCCTTATATGATTTATAAGAATTATACGACTTATGATGCTCAAAAAATACAAGGCACCGAAATTTATCGGTGCCTTGACTGTATCGGGTAGAAGTGTGATTCCTATCAGTTGTTTTCAGGGCGGAGGCTGCGCACTGTTGCGCCGGCCTGCCACATCTCGCTTTCGCGGAGTGCCTTGAGCTCTGCTTCAAGTCCTTCACGGTAGCCGGGCTTGGAGTTGGAGTCGATGGAGTTCTGGGCTTCCTGACCGCAGGCTACGCTTGCATAGAGTTTCTCTACTACGGGCTTGATGGCATCGTGGAACGGTGTCATCCAGTCGAGTGCGCCACGCTGTGCGGTGGTCGAGCAGTTGGCATACATCCAGTCCATACCCTTGGCTGCGAAGAGGGGCATGAGTGACTGTGTGAGCTCTTCCACGGTCTCATTGAATGCCTCTGAGGGTGTGTGGCCGTTTTCGCGGAGCACCTCATACTGGGCGAGCAGCAGACCCTGGATGGCACCCATCAGCGAACCGCGTTCGCCGGTGAGGTCGCTGTAGGCTTCGCGCTTGAATGTGGTCTCGAAGATGTAGCCTGAGCCGATACCGATAGCCAGGGCGAGTGTGCGCTCGAGGGCATGGCCGGTGTAGTCCTGTTCAACGGCATAGCTTGAGTTGAGGCCGCGGCCTTCAAGGAACATCGTGCGGAGCGATGTGCCTGAGCCTTTGGGTGCCACGAGGATAAGGTCGACATCCTTGGGTGGTACCACGCCTGTACGGTCCTGCCATGCGATAGCGAAGCCGTGAGAGAAGTAGAGGGCTTTGCCGGCGCTCAGGTGTTTCTTGATGGTTGGCCAAACTGAGATGACAGCAGCGTCAGAGAGGAGGCACATGATGATGGTGCCGCGCTCGCATGCTTCTTCGATGCTGAAGAGCGTTTCGCCGGGTACCCATCCGTCGGCTACGGCCTTGTCGTATGTTTTGCCCTCGCGCTGGCCTACGATTACGTTAAATCCATTGTCGCGGAGGTTGAGGCTCTGGCCGGGGCCCTGTACGCCATAACCGAGCACTGCGATTGTTTCATTTTTGAGGATTTCGCGTGCTTTTTCCAAGGGGAATTCATCGCGTGTGATGACGGTTTCTTCAACGCCGCCAAAGTTCAATTTTGCCATAATTGTACGTGGATTATGATTAAATGTTATATATTTCCTAAAACGGGTGTAAAGTTATGCAAATATCTTGACATAGACACAATTTTGTTGCAATTTATTGCTGATTTGTGCCGTTTCCATGATATTTTATCGTGAAAATGGGCGGATTCGCCTATCATTGCCTTGGCTCGTGGGTAAACAGACCAAGCACGTGTGCTTCACCGTTCTGGCTGATGTCGAGCTGGACTTCGCGGTCTGACAATGCCGTGGTTGCTATGCTGATTGATGCCCCTGGAAGCGTCTCGCGCATAAACACTACATCCATGCGGCTGATGCGGTTGCGGTCATGCCACTCCATGTCGAAAGCACTGACCATGAAGTCGATATATCTGGTGGTGGTCAGATGCCGGTTGATGTCGAGGTCGCTGTAGCATACGCTCAGGTCCTTGACCGTATCGGGCTGCTTCTGCATCCTCAGACGTTTCGGGGGAGCACAGGCCGGAGAGTAGGGGGCGGCGATGGCGGCAAGTTCCGTGAGCATCGACAGATCGGCGAGCTTGCGGTTGGCTATGTCGAGCGCGACCCATACGGTGCGCGCCATGCCGAGCTGCTTGCCCTCGGCATCGGTTATTTCAAACAGACGGTCGGACGAGTGACGGTCTATGGCGGTCACGCGGGTCTCCAAAGAAAACCGCTCGTTGACCCTCGGCATCCGTTTCATCTCCAAAGCCAGACGGCTCAACACCCACGCTATGCCGGTCTCCGCCAGACGCGAATACCCGACATTGAGGCGGTTGGCGTGCTCGGTCGCGCTCTCTATGATATGGCGCACGAGCGTACTCAGGGCGAGTTCGCTCTCGGCGTTACACTCTGCCGCAGTCAGGAAATAGTCGGTCTTGAGAAACTTGGGTAGAGTTGCCATATCAATAATAACTCCTTATATTACTTATAAGATTCATAGGTTTCCTAAGTCTCCTAAGATTCCTATGACTTACTCGCTCTTGCTCTCCACACGCTGCTTGCGCGCCTGCTGCTCTTTGAGGAACAGGTCTACAAACTCGGTCTTGTTCTTGGTCACGGCTACGCGGCCGCTGCGCACAAACTGGCGTATGCCAAACTCTTTCAGCTCCTCAAACAGCCGCTCGGTCTCGCTCTTGTGCCCTGTTTTCTCGAATATGGTGTATTCGTCGGTGATTTCGAGCACCCGAGCTCCGTTGCGGCGTATGATGCCTTCGAGATGCCCCTCTTGCAGCAGACGGTTGGTGGGCACTTTGTACAGTGCCACTTCTTGATACACCAGCTCGTCGTCGGTGTGGAGAAATGCTCGCAGCACGTCGATGCGGCGTTCTATCTGCTTGACCACATGCTCCATCATCGTGCGGTTGCTGCGGCAGGTGATAGTGAATTTGTGAACACCGTGTATCGAACAGGCGCTGACCGTCATGCTCTCGATGTTAAGGCAGCGGCGTGTGAAGATGATAGAAATCTGGTTGAGCAGACCTACCTGGTTTTCGGTAAAAACCGTGATGGTATATAATTGGTCGTCCATATTACACTCTCTAACTTAATCTTTAGGTATGTAATGGTCTTTCTCGTTGAGCAGTATCTCGTCCACTCCGGCTCCGCCCGGGGTCATGGGAAATACCATGTCTGTGGGGTCGATGTTGACATTGAGCAGATAAGCTCCGTCATGCGCTGCCATGCGGCTGATGGCTCCGGCAAGCTCTGTTCGGTCGGCGACATCCTCACCTTTGATGCCGTAGGCTGCGGCGACAGCCACGAAATCGGGGTTGAGCATCGGGGTCGCGCTGTAGCGGCCATTGAAGAAGAGGTACTGCCACTGGCGCACATTGCCGAGGAAGTTGTTGTTGAGCAGCACGATTTTGACACCTACGTTGTACTCCATAATCATGCCCAATTCCTGAAGCGTCATCTGCAGTCCGCCGTCGCCCACGTAGAGTACCACCTGTCGTTTGGGGGCTCCTATCTTTGCGCCTATGGCAGCTGGCAGTCCGAAGCCCATCGTGCCGAGACCGCCCGAGGTTATGCAGCTGTCGGTCTCTGTAAAGCCGGAGTAGCGCACTCCGAACATCTGGTTCTGTCCCACATCGGTGACAGTGATGGCCTTGTGGCCGAAGGCTTCCGAGACTTTGCTGACTACTTCGCCCATGAGCATCGGACCCGTAGGGCTGTCGGGCTCTATCTCGCGCTTGATGACGAGTTCGCGTTCCGCAGCGTTGTGGCGGTCGAATGATGCCGCCCACTCATGGCGTATCGCCGGATTGACCTGCGGTATCAGTGCGAGGAGCACTTTCTTGGCATCGCCGTGTATGTGGGTGTCGGTACGCACCGTCTTATCAAATTCCGAGGCATCGATGTCGATGTGGACTATCTTGGCGTTGGGAGCGTATTTTTTCACGTCGCCGGTTACACGGTCGTCAAACCTCATGCCCACAGCCACGATCAAGTCTGCGCGGTTGGTGTTGACGTTGGGCCCTATGTTGCCGTGCATACCCAGCATACCCTTGTACAGAGGGTGTGCCGTGGGGATGGACGAAAGGCCGAGCATCGTGCATGCCACAGGTATGTGGGCTTTCTCGGCGAGTTCTACCAGCTCTTTCTCGGCATGTGACAGCATCACGCCGTGACCCGAAAGTATCATGGGCCGCTGGGCGGAGTTGATAAGGCTGGCGGCTTCGGCCACTTTGGCTTCATCTATAATCGGGTCGGGGTCGTAGCTGCGGATGAACTTGCACGGCTCGAAGCAGTAGTCGGTGAGCGATGTCTGGGCATCCTTGGCGAAATCGAGCACCACCGGGCCTGGCCGGCCTGACGAGGCGATGTAGAATGCGCGCGCCACTGCCGGGGCGACATCCTCCGGGCGGCGTATCTGCACCGCCCACTTGGTGATGGGGAGAGTAACTCCGATGACATCGGTCTCCTGGAAAGCGTCTTTGCCGAGGAATCCTGTCGCCACCTGGCCTGTGATTACCACCAAGGGGGTGGAATCCATCATGGCATCGCTGATGCCTGTGACGAGATTGGTCGCTCCGGGGCCTGAGGTCGCTATTACTACACCCGTGCGGTGCGATGCGCGGGCATAGCCTTGGGCGGCATGTATGGCTCCCTGTTCGTGGCGGGCCAGATGGTGGTGCAGGCGGTCGGTATAGTCGTAGAGCTTGTCATATACCGGCATGATGCTGCCGCCGGGATATCCAAACACCGTGTCCACCCCCTCGTCGATGAGGGCGCGTATCAGTGCTTCTGCTCCTGTTATCTTTTCGCTCATATTCTCTGATGTGTGATGTTTCGTGTGTTAATCTATGCTGCGCACTCCGCCCTTGTCGGCCGAAGTCACTTGTGAAGCGTAGGCTTGCAGTGCGCGGCTCACGTGGCGGTCGCGTCCGCGTGGAGTGAAGGCGGCTTTGCCGTGGGCTTCCTCCTCGGCGCGGCGTGTTGCAAGCTCCTCTTCGGAGATGCGCACCGATATGCTGCGGCCGGGGATGTCTATGTCTATGATGTCGCCGTCACGCACCAAGGCGATGTTGCCCCTGGCTGCTGCTTCTGGAGAGACATGCCCGATTGAAAGCCCGGATGTGCCGCCTGAAAAACGTCCGTCGGTAATCAGTGCGCACTCTTTGCCTAAATGCTTGCTCTTGATGTAGCTGGTGGGGTAGAGCATCTCCTGCATACCCGGTCCGCCCTTGGGACCTTCGTAGGTGATGACCACCACGTCGCCGCTCTTGACATGGTCGCGCAGTATGCCGTCTACCGCTTCTTCTTGGCTGTGGAACACTTTGGCAGGGCCTGAGAACTTGAATATGCTCTCGTCCACTCCGGCAGTCTTGACCACACAGCCGTCCAAGGCGATGTTGCCTTTAAGCACAGCCAGACCGCCGTCCTTGACATAAGCATGTTCCATGTCGCGGATGCAGCCGGTAGCACGGTCGGTGTCGAGTTCGGCGTACTGCGAGTCCTGCGACCCCATTTCGGTGGTGTGCTTGCGGCCGGGTGCACAGTGCCACAGCTTGTCGGCTTCGTCGGTGTAATCCTTACCTCCGACGGCATAGCGGTCTATGGCCTGCTGTAGGCTCATGCCGTCCACGCGGTTGACCGACGTATCTATAAGGTCGTTGTCGGCGAGTATCTTCATGATTGACAGGATGCCTCCGGCACGGTTGACATCTTCGATGTGGTAATGTGAGTTGGGAGCTACCTTGCACAGCACGGGGGTCTTGCGCGAAAGCATGTCTATGTCCGCCATGGTGAAGTCCGCTCCGGCCTCGTTGGCCACGGCGAGCAGGTGCAGCACGGTGTTGGTGCTGCCGCCCATCGCTATGTCCAAGGTCATGGCGTTGAGCATGGCCTGGCGTGTGGCTATGTTGCGGGGAAGCACGCTCTCGTCGCCGCGTTCGTAATATGCGTAGGCGTTATCCACTATCTGCTTGGCTGCTTCCCTGAACAGCTCCTTGCGCTCGGCGTGTGTAGCCACGATTGTGCCGTTGCCGGGCAGGGCGAGTCCGATGGCCTCGTTGAGGGAGTTCATGGAGTTGGCGGTGAACATGCCCGAACACGAGCCGCAGGTCGGACAGCCGTCACGTTCCAGACGCTCCACCGCTTTCTCGCTGACGGTGTCGTCCGCACTCTCTATCATTATGTCGATGAGGTCCACTTTCCTGCCGTCCACATCGCCGGCTTCCATAGGCCCTCCCGACACGAATATCGTCGGGATGTTCAGGCGCATCGCGGCCATGAGCATACCCGGGGTGACTTTGTCGCAGTTGCTGATGCACACCATCGCGTCGGCCTTGTGGGCGTTGACCATGTACTCCACCGAGTCGGCTATCAGATCACGTGACGGCAGCGAGTACAGCATCCCGTCGTGCCCCATGGCTATTCCGTCGTCGATGGCTATAGTGTTGAACTCGGCGGCGTAGCAGCCGAGCTTCTCTATCTCTTTCTTGACTTCCTGGCCAATCTCGTGGAGATGGGTATGTCCGGGGACAAATTGTGTGAACGAGTTGACGATGGCGATTATCGGTTTGCCTATCTGTTCCTCCTTCATGCCGTTGGCACGCCAGAGTGCGCGGGCCCCGGCCATGCGGCGTCCGTGGGTGCTTGTGTGACTCCTGAGTTGGTTGACCATAATATTCCTTAGAAATTTGTAGTTGATTGCTGGAAATTTCGGCAAATTTACCGATTTTCTCGCTCATCCCCAAATAATCTGTCACTGACACACCCCATTTTCCGTCAAAAGGCGGTGACAGACAATCTCTCCCGAAAACTTTTTTTGAAAAAATCGTCGAAAATCATTGCTATGCACACCATGTTTCATTATCTTTGCCACAAACGTGTGTTATGCACCTTAATATGACACACTTGTTACACCTTAAATCTTAGCCATCGGAATCCCACAACCCAATCCTTGCTTATCTCAACACCCACTCCACCTTAATTATTAAATGAAAAAGCTTAACATCATCAAAAATGACCCCTGGCTCGAACCGTTTTCTGATGCCATAGAGGGGCGACATAACGATGCAGTCAATAAGGAACGCGAACTGACATCGCAGTGCAAGACGCTCGACCAGTTTGCCAACGCGCATAACTATTTCGGACTCCACCGCACCGACAAGGGCGGATGGGTGTTCCGCGAATGGGCTCCTAATGCCACGGAGATTACCCTTATCGGTGACTTCTCGCGTTGGAAAGAATATCTCAAATACCGCCTCAAACGCCTTGACAACGGTGTGTGGGAGCTCAAACTCCCCGCCGCTGCCATAAAGCACGGCGACCTCTACAAGATGATAGTCCGCTGGGAAGGCGGCGAGGGAGAGCGTATCCCGGCATACGCCAACCGTGTAGTGCAGGACGAGGTGACGAAGGTGTTCTCGGCTCAGGTGTGGATGCCAGAGAAACCCTACAAGTGGAAAATCAAGAAATTTGTCCCCGACACCCGTCCGCTCCTTATATATGAGTGCCACATAGGCATGGCACAGCAGACCGAAGGTGTCGGCACTTATGCCGAGTTCCGCGACTTGGTGCTGCCGCGCATCGCCAAAGACGGTTACAACGCCATCCAGATTATGGCCATCCAGGAACATCCCTACTACGGCTCGTTCGGTTATCATGTCAGCAATTTCTATGCTGCGTCATCGCGCTTCGGCACTCCCGAAGATCTCAAGAGCCTGATTGACAAGGCCCACGAACTCGGCATCTCGGTCATCATGGATATCGTGCACAGCCATGCCGTCAAGAACGAAAACGAAGGACTCGGACGTCTCGACGGCAGCTATAACCAGTATTTCTACGGCGACCACCGCCGCGAGCATCCGGCTTGGGACTCGCTCTGCTTCGACTACGGCAAAAACGAGGTGATGCACTTCCTGCTGTCCAACTGCAAGTATTGGCTTGAAGAATACCGTTTCGACGGCTTCCGTTTCGACGGTGTGACATCCATGCTCTATTATAACCACGGCTTGGGACAGGGATTCGGCAGCTATGCCGACTATTACAACGGCGGCCAGGACACCAATGCCATCACGTATCTGACTCTGGCCAACAAGCTGATTCATGAGGTCAACCCGCGGGCCATCACCATCGCCGAGGAGATGAGCGGTATGCCCGGCCTCGCCATCCCGTTCAAGGACGGAGGCATCGGCTTCGATTACCGCATGGCCATGGGCATCCCCGACTACTGGATTAAGACCCTCAAGGAGCGTAAGGACGAGGATTGGCATCCTACAAGCATTTTCTGGGAGCTGACCAACCGTCGCGCTGACGAAAAGACCATAAGCTATGTCGAAAGCCACGACCAGGCTCTCGTAGGCGACAAGACCACTATCTTCTGGCTCATAGATGACCAGATGTATTGGCATATGATGGTCGGCGACGATAATATGACCGTGGCGCGCGGCATGGCTCTCCACAAGATGATGCGTCTCGTCACATGCGCCACTATCAATGGCGGCTACCTCAATTTCATGGGCAACGAGTTCGGTCATCCCGAATGGATTGACTTCCCCCGCGAGGGCAACGGCTGGAGCTACAAGTATGCCCGCCGCCAGTGGGATCTTGTGGACCGCACCGACCTCAAGTACCAGTTCCTCAATAACTTCGACAATGCCATGATAGGCCTTATCGGCAATGTCTACAACTTCCAGGCCCTCCCCATAGAGAAGCTTTGGGAGAAGGACGACGACCAGGTGCTCGCCTTCAAGCGTGGCGACCTCGTGTTCGTGTTCAATTTCAGCCCGTTCCAGTCGTTTACCGACTATGGCATCCTCGCTCCGTCGGGTCAGTACGATGTTGTGCTTTCGAGCGACAACCCCCGGTTTGGCGGTTATGACAACATCGACGAAAGCGTCAGCCATATCACCCAGTTTGACCCGCTCTATTCGCCCCACGGCATCGAATGGCTCAAGCTCTACCTGCCTACCCGCACGGCCATGGTGCTTAAAAAGCGCAAAACGTCATCGACTGAGTGATTTCTAAAAGTTACTGATGCGTTACTTCATATCGGCCGGGGAAGTCTCCGGCGACCTTCATGCCGCAGCTCTCATCGGTGCCTTTCGTAGCGTCGATGAGGGTGCGTGCTTCTCGTTTCTCGGCGGCGACCTTATGGCGGCTGCTGCCGGGACGGCTCCGTTGGTGCACATACGTGACATGGCATATATGGGCTTCAGCGAGGTGCTGCGCCATCTGCCCGACATTCGGGCGAATCTCCGCGTGGCGATTGATGCGGTGCGCTCCCGGTCTATGCGCCCCGACGCGGTGGTGCTGGTCGATTATCCGAGTTTCAACCTCAAGATAGCCCGTGAAGCCAACCGTCTCGGCATCCCGGTGTTCTATTATATCCCTCCCAAGGTGTGGGCATGGAAAGAGTGGAGGGTCAAGAGCATCCGCCGCTATTGCTCCGACGTCTTTTGCATACTCCCGTTCGAGCCGGATTTCTACAGCCGTCACGGCATGACGGTAGCTTACGTGGGCAATCCGTCGGTCGAAGAGGTCGATGCTGCCCTGCCCTCGCTTGTCGCGGTGCCGTCTGACAAGCCCCTGCTGGCTCTCGTGCCGGGTAGCCGCATGGGGGAGATACGTAACAACCTCCCCGTCATGCTCGAGGCTGCTTCAATGTTTGCCGGCTCGCTCACCCCGGCCATTGCCGGAGCCCCCGGCATCCCGGCGGATTTCTACGAATCGTTGGCTCCCGGCATCCCGGTCCACTATGATGCGTCGCTCGGATTGATGTCGTCGGCTTCGGTGGCTCTCGCCACTTCGGGTACGGCGACTCTTGAGTGCGCCCTCGTCGGCACTCCGCAGGTGGCGTGCTACCGCGCCAACGGCTCGCGCATATCCTATGAGATTATGCGCCGCCTGCTCAAGATTCCCTACGTGACCCTCCCTAACCTGATTATGGGAGAGGAGATTATACCTGAGATGCTGCTCCATAACTGTACTCCTGATAGGGTTGCAGCAGCCCTTGCCACGCTGCTCCCCGGTAGCCGTGAGCGTGACGTGATGGTGGGTAACTATGCGCGGATGCGCACACGACTCGGCAACGCGACCCCGGCTCTTTCGGCGGCACGTGCCATAGTGCGCCGCATCGCCCCAACCGGCACACCCGGCACACCCGGCGTGACTCCGACATGACTCCGACATGATTTCTGCCGATTTTTGCTGGCTTCCGTTGTTGCTGATATTGCACTTCTGCGATTTATTCGCTATTTTTGTCACTTGACACCTCTCTTACTCTGTCTCTTCTCGCACCTTAAATTATATATTATGCCATGACTCATGAACTTCTTGTCAATATTGTCGGGTACACTGCCGCCATCTGTATGGTGTTCGGCTACCTTCCCCAGGCGTGGCACACGATAAGGACGCGCCAGACCGATGGTATAGCTCTCCCGACATTTCTTCTCCTCGGTGCCGGCAGCGTGTTCTTCGTTATACAGGGACTCATGCTCGGCAACATCCCCTTGGTGGTGACCAACACCATCACCACGGTGTCGAGCGTCATAGTGTTCGGCATCAAGATACGCAACGACTATTTCAATAAGAAGAAATAACTCCAACTATATACAAAATATATCATGCAACCATCACATGACGACGATGCTCCGTTGATTATCACTATAGGCCGGCAGATGGGATGCGGCGGTCGTGAACTAGGCCGTCTGCTCTCGTCGCGGTTAGGCATAGGCTACTATGACAAAGAGCTGCTGATCGATGTGGCACGGCAGGCTGGTATGCCGCCTGAATATCTTGCGTCCAAGGACGAACGCACTCCATCGTTTCTGTCGGGGGTGATGTCGTTCACGTTCGGGCACTCGCCGGTCAATTTCTATGCCACCCCCTCGGCGATAAGCGACGACAACCTCTATGCCATACAGAGCGACTACATACGCGAGCTGGGTCGCCGTGAGTCGTGCGTGATTGTAGGTCGCACCTCCGATTACATATTGCGTGACCATCCTAAGTGCGTCAATGTGTTCCTGCACGCCTCCGAGGATGACTGCATCAGGCGCATTATGGAGCGTGGCGATGTGAAGACACCCCATGAGGCCAAGGCTCTGATGACGCGGACCAACAAAATCCGCTCGGCTTACTATAATTTCTTCACCGACCGCCGCTGGGGATGTGCCGCTACGTATGACCTCTGCATCAATACCTCGCTGATGTCCATGGAGCAGGTGGCTGATGTGGTGCTGTTCTACATCAAGCAGCGTTATGGTAAGTGAGTAATCGTATTTTTTATTTTGATTCGATTTGGATACTCTCTTGACTGACTGCGATATCGCTCCGATGACCACTATGCGGGTCCCGGCGGTAGCTGACCGGCTGGTCTGCTTCTCGTCGGTGGCTGACTTGTCGCGTCTCCGTGACCAAGGACTGCTTGACGATGCTGTGGTGATAGGCGGAGGCAGCAACATGCTGTTTGTCTCGTCGCCTGTCCGTAGGACTCTGCTACACCCTGCGATGCGCACTTATCAGTTGACTCCCGTCGTCGATGCTTCCGACGGCTCTGTGCGTCAGGTCGTCATGCATGTCGATGCCGGAGTGGTGCTTGACGACATCGTAGCTATCACATGCCGCCTCGGACTGTGGGGGCTGGAAAACCTTTCGCTCATCCCCGGGCATGTGGGCGGAGCTACCGTGCAGAATGTCGGTGCCTACGGTGCCGAACTGGCGGATGTGGTCATTGCCGTCGATGCCTATGACAAGGAGTCCGGCTCGGTGGTGTCTATCCCGGCATCGCAGCTTGCTTACGGCTATCGCCACTCTATGTTTAAGGGTGCAGACAATGCCTCGCGCTACATAGTGACGGCTGTTGACATCTGCCTGTCTACGTCGCCGGCACCGCGTCTCGGTTACAAGGCGCTCGCGGAAGCCGTGGCTGGCATAGACGGCCTTACGCCGCAGCATATGCGCGATGCCGTCATCGCCATGCGCCGCGCCAAGCTCCCCGAAGTGGGGGCAGTGGGGAGCGTGGGCAGCTACTTCAAAAATCCCGTGGTCGGATCTGCCGAAGGCGCGGCTTTCAGCGCAGCCAACCCCGAAGCTCCGGCGTTCCGTCAGCCTGACGGGATGGTCAAGCTGTCGGCGGCATGGCTCATCGACCATGCCGGATGCCGCGACATGCGTGTCGGCGGAGCGTCGCTGTGGCCGTCGCAACCGCTCGTTTTGGTCAACGACGGATTCAAGGCCTCGGCAGCCGATGTCGTCGCCCTTGAGGAGATGATACGTAAGCGTGTACTTGAAGCCTACGGCATCGCCCTCGAATGTGAAGTAGTAAAGATTTGAGCCATAGCTTATTATACTACATACCATAATAGATACATATATAACTGTTTATAACCGACTGTGAGTTCGTTCATAATCGAAGGAGGCCACACTCTTAGTGGCGAAATTACACCGCAGGGTGCCAAAAACGAGGCTTTGCAGGTCATCAGTGCGGTTCTGCTCTCCGACTGCCCTGTGACGATAAAGAATATCCCCGAGATAAGCGACGTGGTCAATCTCATCGCGCTCCTTGAAGCTATGGGAGTGCAGGTGGTGCGGCACGCCAAAGGTCATTATACATTTACCGCATCCGGTATAGATGCGTCGTACCTCGAAAGCGACGATTTCACTAACCGTTGTGCGCGTCTGCGAGGGTCCGTGCTGGTGGTAGGCCCACTGTTGGCCCGTCTTGGCCGTGCATGGTTCGCCAAGCCCGGCGGTGACAAGATAGGCAGGCGCAAGGTCGACACCCACATCCAGGGTATGCTCAATCTCGGAGCCGCTTTCCGCTATGACGACTCGCGCCATGCCTACATGCTCTATCTCCCCGACGGACAGAGTCTGACCGGGCGCTACATGTTACTTGACGAAGCCAGTGTGACCGGCACCGCCAACATCATCATGGCTGCTGCCTTGGCACATGGCGACACCACTATATATAATGCCGCCTGCGAACCCTACCTCCAGCAGCTGTGCCGACTGCTGCAAGGCATGGGAGTGGCTATTGACGGCATCGGCAGCAACCTTGTCACGGTCCACGGCACAGGCGGACGGCTGCTCCACGGCACGGATCATACCGTGCTGCCCGACATGATTGAAATCGGCAGCTTCATAGCCATGGCGGCGATTACGCGCAGCAGCCTGACTATTCGCGATGTCTCCATAAGTAATCTCGGCATCATCCCCGAAGCGTTCCGCCGTCTCGGCATAGATGTGGTGGAGCAGGGCGACGACCTTCACATCCCGGCCAAGGACAGCTATGCTATCGAAAAGGCGCTCGACGGCTCCGTGCTGACCGTCGCCGATGCCCCGTGGCCTGGCATATCGCCTGACCTCCTCAGCGTGATGCTCGTAGCGGCAGTGCAGTGCTCGGGCAGTGTGCTGATTCACCAGAAGATGTTCGAGAGCCGCCTGTTTTTTGTCGACCACCTGATAGAGATGGGAGCCCAGATCATACTTTGCGACCCTCACCGCGCCGTCGTCATCGGGCTCGACCACAAAGTCGATCTCCATCCCGTATTCACCAAGTCGCCCGACATCCGCGCCGGCATGGCGATGCTCCTTGCCGCCATGTCCGCCCCCGGACGCTCCGTCATCGGTGGCATCGAGCAGATCGACCGTGGCTATGAAGACATCGACACCCGCCTCAACGCCCTCGGAGCCCGCATCACCCGCCGCCCCGACTAACCCCTCCCCCCAAAAGTAAGGCTGCCCTGGTGCAGCCGCAATCAGCGACAAAATAACACGGCGGTTCAGGGCAGTCCTTTCATCGCTAAGGCGATGGAGCGGGATTGATGATGGTCGGGGTCAGATTATCTGTCGGTCGATGAGGAGGGTGTAGGTGGCTGTCGAGCCGTCGGCTTTCTTGACGGTGTATGTGGTCTGTCCTTTGAGACCCAAGCCTTTCCGTTGTTCATCCCACGGGATTTCTTTGACGGGACGGCCGTTTATGGCTGTGATTATGTCGCCGATTTCGATGCCGGCTTGGGCGGCAATGCCTCCTTTGTATAGGCCGTTGACAATCCAGCCGTCGCAGATGTCCGTGCGGTCGAATGTCGCCATGTGGGTCACGGATGCCCTGCCGTAGGTCCCTTTGTTGTTATTGCGTTTTACCCACACCGCAGAGCCCACCGGGTCTATGACGATGTCGTAAAGCGACCATATTTCGTTGCCGATTAAGCCTAAATAAGGTCTGTCTGACGATAATGCACCCTTTTCGTTGAGCGAATAGTCTATCACGAGGTTTCCGAGCGTGTCTGCCAGGCAGAATTTTTCGGCTCTTATCGTGACATCGTCAGAGCCGCCACCGATGCCTCCGGCCTGTGTGCTGAAATATGCTTTAGGAGTATTCGATAGGTTGAGCGACTGTGCTGTTTCATTGGTGAGGATAATCGTGGAGCCGCACCCTACATCCATTCTGAACCAGCCTTCTATCCTGTTCTTGTCGTCAATCAGCAAACCGGCCTTTACGTCGATGCGGTTGCCCTCAAACCTGGCTGCGAGTTTGGTGTAGCCGTCAGTCATATTGGCTGGAAGCGGGGTTTTCAGCTGGCGCATGTAGCTCTTGCTGAAATTTATTTCCAAAGGCGCGTTTAGCAGATGGGTGTTGCCAAGCAGTCCGTCGGTATGGCGGCCGAGGATGTCGCGCAGCCGTATGATTGGCGTAATCTTGTTGTGGTATTCCGATTCTCCGCAATGGATTTTGACCGGGTCGATGAAGATTTCCACCTGCTTGGCTTCGCTGTTGCCCGCCCCTCCCATTTTAGCCTTGCCTTTCCTGCCGAAAACGTCATGCATGCCGTTGAGCTTCAGATAGTCTTCGTCAAGATACAGGAAATCTGCCCCGGTGTCGTATATGACTGTGACAGGGATGGTGTCGTTGAGTGTCGCTTGGAGGTACAGGTGGCTGTCGTAGATAAACGGGATGGCTCCACTACCGGCATCTTCGGCTGCTGCGCTTTTCAGGGATAGAAGACTGGCTAAAAAGCAGATAATGCAGACTGTATTCTTCATAGACCGATGTGTTTAAGCATGTGATGATTACAAATGTAGGAAAAAACAGACAGAGTCGGCGGATACTGTGAGGCAAAATACCGGCTCCGGCCATAGCATTCCACGCCAGTTGATGTTACAAGGTAAGGTAAATCTCAAGTGACTTGTTTTATATCGGGAAAATCATTAACTTTGCACAGTTTTTCTCAACTCACACCAAGAGACTCATCTCCAAACACTTTCTAAAGCTGTGGGAAAGTTCACGGAATTTAAGCTGCCGCTCAAGTCGATGCCAGTGGGAACGCGGACATTCGACTATCACCTTGACAAGCAGTTTTTCGTCAACATGGAAAGCTCCGACATCCACGGAGCCGACCTTGACGTGAAGGTGACCGTCACCCACAAGGCCGATGTGTACGATTTGCACTTCCATGTCGCCGGCACGGTCGTCCTGCTGTGCGACCGCTGTTTGGACGCGATGGATCATGAAGTAGATACTACTTATGACCTGAGCGTCAAGTATGGCGAGGCTTATTGCGACGATTCGGACACTCTGCTTGAAATCCCGGAGAGCGAGAACTATCTCAATGTGGCCTACATGCTCTATGATACTGTGGCTCTGACCATACCCATCAAGCATGTGCATGCTCCCGGCCAGTGCAACAAGGACATGAGCTCCCTGCTGCGCCGCCACAAAGTCAGCAACGCCTCGACTGAGGAGTACGGGGCTATAGATGAGCAGATGGTTGATGAGATGGACTCCATCGGTGGCGCGTCGGATTTCACCGACCCGCGCTGGGATGCCCTCAAGGGACTTTCGTCGGCCGGAAGCGGCGATGATGACGCTTGAATACATGCGTCACCAGCAATATATTCTGAACAAGAAACATATAACTCATAAACAGATAAAACAACAATGGCACATCCTAAACGAAAGCAATCAAAGACACGTACCGCCAAGCGTCGTACCCACGATAAGGCTGTAGCCCCCACGCTGGCTCTCTGCCCTAACTGCGGTTCATGGCACGTTTACCACACTGTATGCGGTGTGTGCGGTTATTATCGCGGCAAAGTCGTAATCGAAAAGGCCGAGACAGTCTGATTACCGTCGGCTCTCTCTGACGGGAATCCATAAACCTTCAACTTGTACGGCCTCGTTACAGACCGATGCCGTCGAGGCATTGCAGATTGTGGCTATCGCCCCTTTCCGGACGGTAGTCATGGTTTTGCATTTATCTACCATTAAAAGATAATCATACCAAAAATCATGGTTTACGCAAAAATTTCAGGTGTGGCCTCTTACGTCCCCGACGACATTCTCGACAATGAGATGCTGTCAAAGATGGTCGATACCAATGATGAGTGGATTACCACACGTGTCGGCATCAAAGAGCGCCGTATCCTGAAAAAGGAGGGCACTGGCTCAAGCTATATGGGCGCGATAGCTGTCAGGCGTCTGCTTGAATCCACAGGTACCTCGCCCGAGGAGGTGGACTTAGTCATATGCGCGACTTCCAATCCTGACTACCGTTTCCCTTCTACCGGCTCAGTCATCGCCCACGATTGCGGGCTGACCAATGCCTATGCTTATGACATCCAGGCAGCATGTGCCGGATTTCTCGTGGCATTGCAGGATGCCGCCGCTTATGTCAAGTCGGGTATGCGCCGTAAGGTAGTGGTCGTGGCGGCAGAGAAGATGTCGTCGATGACCAATTACGCTGACCGTTCCACATGCCCCCTCTTCGGCGATGCGGCCGCATGTATGCTGATAGAGCCGACCGATAAGCCCGTAGGCATAATGGACGGTGTGTTCCATGTCAACGGCGAGGGGCTGCCCCACCTGCTCATGAAGGCTGGCGGCTCCGTACATCCCGCCACACATGAGACCGTGGATGCCGGAGACCACTACATATATCAGGAAGGCCGCCAGGTCTACAAACATGCTGTGACCGACATGCTCACAAGCTCGATGGACGTAGCCCAGCGCAACGGCCTGACCATGGAGTCGGTCGACTGGTTCATACCCCATCAGGCCAACCTGCGTATCATAGAGGCCGTGGCCGAACGTGCCGGTATCGACCACTCTAAGGTACTTGTCAACATACAGAAATACGGCAACACCAGTGCTGCCTCCATACCTCTGTGCATCGATGAATACAAGGACACCCTCAAGCCGGGCGATAAGATGATTCTCACCGCTTTTGGCGCAGGCTTCACATGGGGTGCCATGTATGTAATCTGGGACATCTGATCGGCGGGTACGTAGCTCCGACCAGAAGTGTCGCAGACGCACTGTGAAAATTTTAGCCATAAGATAGCATCTTTTAAGGTGCTATCTTTGTTGTATAAAATAAACAGCCTCCAAACAAACACCATATATCAATATATAGATATGGCACAAGAACATAAAGCCGGATTTGTCAACATCGTGGGCAATCCCAATGTCGGCAAGTCGACCCTGATGAACGCCCTCGTAGGGGAGCGCGTCAGCATCATCACGTCAAAAGCCCAGACCACGCGCCACCGCATCATGGGCATCCTTAACACGCCTGAGTACCAGATAGTATTTTCCGATACCCCCGGGGTGCTGTCGCCCAAATACAAGCTGCAGGAAAGCATGCTCGATGCGAGCGAAGGCGCGTTGACCGATGCTGACATACTGCTTTATGTCACCGATGTGGTCGAAAACCCCACAAAAAACGCTGAGTTCCTTGCCAAAGTGGCCAAAGAGACAGTCCCCGTGCTGCTTGTCATCAACAAAATAGACCTCGTCAAGGAGCAGTCCGATTTGGAGGCCATCGTGGATCGATGGCAGCAGATGCTCCCCTCTGCCGAGATATTCCCCTCTGCCGAGATATTCCCCATGTCGGCCAAGCTACATTTCAATGTCGACAATCTCATGAAGCGCATAGTGGAGCTGCTGCCCGATTCGCCCCCTTATTTCGGCAAGGATGCCCTGACCGACAAGCCGGCACGGTTTTTCGTCACCGAAATCATCCGGGAGAAAATCCTGCTCAACTATGACAAAGAGGTGCCTTACAGCACTGAGGTCATCGTCGAAAAATTTGACGAGAAGGATGCATCCATACACATCATGGCTGTCATATACGTGGAGCGTGATTCACAGAAGGCCATTATCATAGGCCGTGGCGGCTCGCGCATCAAGAGGGTGGGTATCGAGGCACGCAAGGACATAGAGACCTTCTTCGACAAAAGGGTCTACCTCGAAATGTTTGTCAAAGTCGAGCCTAATTGGCGTAACCGTGACAACAAGCTCCGTGCTTTCGGCTACATAGAGTGATAAGTAACTCGCAAAAATTAGTTATACATAAAATTTTTCCAAGCAACCCTGCTGGCTTGCATATGATTGCAAGTTACTTACCGGAAATTTTTCATTAACTTTGCAATCTCCAACCACGAACAACCACTAATAGACTTATTTATGGGACAGATGATAGCCATTGTCGGACGCCCCAACGTTGGCAAATCGACACTCTTCAACCGCCTTACCCAGTCGCGTACTGCGATTGTGGACGAAACGGCAGGCACCACACGTGACCGCCAGTACGGTAAGGTTGACTGGACTGGCCGCGAGTTTTCGATTATTGATACCGGCGGATGGGTGGTCAACAGCGAGGACGTATTCGAGGAGGAAATCAACAAGCAGGTGGCTCTTGCCATAGAGCAGGCCGATGAAATCCTGTTTGTGGTTGATGCCATGAACGGCGTGACCGATCTCGACGACCATATAGCCGAAATCCTCCGCAAGGCTAAAAAGCCTGTGATACTCGTCGCCAACAAGGTCGACAGTAACGACTGGCTATACAATGTCCCCGAATTTTACAGTCTCGGCTTGGGTGACCCGTACCCTATATCGGCCATAAGCGGATTCGGCACGGGCGACCTCCTCGACGAGGTGGTCAAGGAGCTGCCGGAGCCTGACGAAGATGCCGGAGAGCAGCTTGACGACATACCCAAGTTTGCCATCGTTGGCCGTCCTAACGCTGGGAAGTCGTCGCTGATCAACGCCTTTATCGGCGAGGAACGTAACATCGTCACCAATATCGCCGGCACGACACGTGACAGCATCTATACCCGTTACAACAAATACGGTTTCGACTTCTATTTAGTCGATACCGCAGGAATCCGTAAGAAAAACAAAGTAAACGAGGATATCGAGTATTATTCGGTAATCCGCAGCATCCGCGCCATAGAAGCCTCAGATGTGTGCATACTTATGATTGATGCCACACGCGGCATCGAGGCGCAGGATGCTAACATCTTCTCGCTCATACAGCGCAACAAGAAGGGGCTGGTGGTATGCGTCAATAAGTGGGACCTTGTGGAGGACAAGTCGCAAGAGGCCATCAAACATTTCGAGGCTTCCATACGTGACCGTTTCGCGCCGTTTGTCGATTTTCCCATCATATTTACCTCGGCTCTCACCAAGCAGCGCATATTCAAGGTGCTCCAGACGGCTGTAGATGTGTACAAAAACCGCAAGCGCGTAGTGCCCACCTCGCAGCTCAACACCGTCATGCTTGAGGTGATAGCTGCTTATCCGCCTCCTGCCAACAAAGGCAAGTATGTCAAGATCAAGTATGTCACCATGCTCAAAGGTGCGCCGGTGCCTACTTTTATCTTTTTCTGCAACCTGCCCCAGTGGGTCAAGGAGCCTTACCGCCGGTATCTCGAAAACAAGATACGCGAAAACTGGGACTACACCGGCACGCCTGTCAATGTATACATGCGTGAGAAGTGATACTCGTTAATATCATTATATCCGAAAACAAATACAGCAACCATACATATCACACCAATGAATTTCGTTGAAGAACTCAAGTGGCGCGGCATGATACACCAGATGATGCCCGGCACCGAAGAGCAGCTCGCAAAGGAGATGACCACGGCATACCTCGGCATCGACCCTACGGCTGACAGCCTGCATATCGGCCACCTCGTAGGGGTCATGATCTTGAAGCATTTCCAGCGTTCGGGACATAAGCCCATCGCGCTTGTCGGCGGAGCCACAGGTATGATCGGCGACCCATCCATGAAAAGCCAGGAACGCAAACTGCTTGACGAGGATACCCTGCGCCACAATCAGGAGGCCATCAAAAAGCAGCTTTCAAAATTCCTCGATTTTGAAAGCGATGCCCCCAATGCCGCCGTCATGGTCAACAACTATGACTGGATGAAAGATTTCTCTTTCCTCGATTTCATCCGTGACATAGGCAAGCACATCACCGTCAACTATATGATGGCCAAGGATTCGGTCAAGAAACGTCTGTCGGGCGAAAGCCAGCAGGGCATGTCGTTCACCGAATTTTCATACCAGCTCGTCCAGGGCTACGACTTCCTCAACCTATACAATAACTACGGCTGCAAACTACAGCTCGGCGGCAGCGACCAGTGGGGCAACATCACCACAGGTACCGAACTCATCCGCCGCACCACAGGCGGCGAGGCATATGCGTTGACATGCCCGCTGATTACCAAGGCCGATGGCGGTAAATTCGGCAAGACCGAGAGCGGCAACGTGTGGCTCGACTCGCGCTACACGTCCCCCTACAAGTTCTATCAGTTCTGGCTCAACGTCAGCGATGCCGATGCCGAGAAATATATCAAGATTTTTACCGAACTGACTCGCGAGGAGATAGATGCACTTGTAGCCGAGCAAGCTCAGGATCCAGGCAAGCGCCCCTTGCAGCATCGTCTCGCCAAGGAACTCACTACTATGGTCCACTCCGAAGCCGACTGGCAGGCTGCGGTCGAGGCTTCGCAGATACTCTTCAGCAACCATGCTGGCGAAACCCTCCGCAACACCCCCGAAGCCATCCTTCTTGAAGTGTTCGAGGGGGTACCGCAGTTTGAAGTGCAGCGCGCCGATATTGAGGCCGGACTCAAAATCGCCGACATGCTTGTGGATAAGGCAGCAGTGTTCTCCTCCAAAGGCGAGCTCCGCAAACTTGCCCAGCAGGGCGGATTCGCCATCAACAAGGAGAAGGTCTCCGATGTCTATGCCGATGTCACCCTCGACATGCTCCTGCAGGGCAAGTATATCCTCGTCCAGAAAGGCAAGAAAAACTACTATCTGATACGTGTGGTCTGACCCCGCAGTTTGACTTCTACGGAGATTGGAATCTGATTTTAGATTCGTAAGATTTTCGGTTGAAACTTGCATATTTGCGCCAATGTACGTAACTTTGCCATAGCTTTAGGCTCGCGACAGAGCTTGAGCACTGAGGATTGTCTTATGGTGTAATGGTAGCACTGCAGTTTTTGGTTCTGCCTGTCTTGGTTCGAATCCAGGTAAGACAACCATCCTGACCGACAGAAGTCCGCTGGAATACTATTCCAGCGGACTTCTCGTTATGTGATATTCTATTTCAGGTCCTGCTTGCAATCAGTTCCGTTTGCAATCGATTCTGCTTAAGACACCGTTATAGTGCCTTGATGACCGCTACCCGGTTGCTGTATTGCGGGAATGACACCTTTCCGTCCTTGACTGTGGATTTAAGCCCGGTGCAGAGGTCTGCCACCTTGGTGCCGTCGGGGATGAACTGGCCGACCTCTATGGGCTGCTCCGTCAGTGGCACGGTGCGGATTATGACGATGTCGCCCTCGTCGTTGTGACGAGCCGAGGTGTGGGTGTCGATTGTGGACACTTTGCCTGTTGCTATGACCGGGTTGTCGCGGCGTATTTTGCCGAGTCGGCGGTAATGGCTGAGGGTCGCTTCATCCATCGAATCCCAGTTCATGTCCGAGCGGAACGACTGGTCGCGGTCGCGGTTGAGGGCGGCTCCTGCATTGGGCTTTCGTCCTGACTCGTCGCCGTAAAAGAGTTGTACCGCGCCGGGCGAAAGCAGCAGCGTGGTGCCGCAGTCTATCATGTTAGCAGGGTCGGCATCGCGGTGATAGGAGTTGTTGAGGTAGCTCAGCGGATGCCAGCCTGGATGGGCTGCGATGCTGTCGCCATACGCTTGCCATGTGTAGACGATGTTGTCTAGGTCGCCACGCTTTGGGAAATAGAAGTTGACCATCGACGAGAATCCGGCAGCGGCATAATCGGCTTTATAGTCGATGTCGGCATAGTCGAAGTCGCCGGTAAGATATATCGGGTCGCTCCATTGCGATGCCGGGTCGTCGGGATGACGGCTGCGCCAGCGGTTGAGGGCTGCTGTGCACTCGTCGCTCAGCTGCTTCCAGCGGGGCATGTGTACATACTCCACGATGTCGCAGCGGAAGCCGTCGATGCCGAACTCCTCCACCCATGAGGCTATCCACTTGATTACGTAATCTGCCGGAGCCATGCGCTGGTCCATGCGCAGCTGCCGTGCCGAGGGATTTACCCACGCATCGTTGTCGCGTCCCTCGCGCTTCCACTTGTTTTTGAGAAATTTAGGCAGCTTGACGGCATCGGTCTTCTCGGTCTTGAAATCGGGGAGGCCGTAGAGGGTGCATGTCAGTGGGTCTGACTCGTCCCAGCCCTCGTCTGCCATACGGAGCCAGTCGCGGGTCCACCATTTGTCCCAGTCTTTCATGCCAGATGCCCATTCGTCATAGCTCCATGACTGGCTGTGCTTGGCGGCTTCGGTCTCGCTCAATCCGCCGGTCGGAGCAAAGCCCTGCTGCACGGCATCAAGGAGGGTGGGATAGCCCGGGTCGTTGATATTCGCCCCGAGCATCACACGGATGCCCTGCGAGTGGAGGGTGTCGATAAGCTCGCGCATCTCCTCTATGGTGCCGTAGTTCTTGTCCATCTGCGTGTAGTCGAGTGGATAGTAACCGTGATAGCCGTAGTGTGGGAAGTCGTTGGCATTGCCGCTGCCGGACATCCAGCCGTGTATCTGTTCGTACACGTCGGTCATCCATAGCACATCTATGCCGAGGTCTTGAAAATACCCCTCCTTGGCTTTTTTAAGCAGTCCGGCAAGGTCGCCGCCGTGGAATGTGGCGGCGTTCAGTCGGTCGGAGCCATAATCGGTGATGCGTCCGTAGTTTTGGTTGTTGGTGTTGTCGCCGTCCAAAAAACGGTCGGTGATGACGAAATAGACTGTCGCCCCGCCCCAGTCAAAGGCCATGGCTGGCATGACACATGCCAGCAGCAGTAATGCGGATAAGATATACTTCTTCATTGCAGTAAATGTTTAATAGTTATTTCTTTCCGCAAAGGTACATTGGCTATTCCATCTGCAAAATGGTTAAATGTAACCATTCCTTACACCAATCCCATCGCTCTGGCGGCTCTGACGGCTTCTATTGCGTTGTTGACCGACAGTTTTTCACGTATGTTCTGCCTGTGGCGGTTGACGGTGTTAATGCTTATCGTCAGCTCTGAGGCTATTTCTTTGCTCAGTTTCCCCTCTGCAATCAGTCGGAGAACCTGTTTTTCGCGTGTGGATAGAATGTCGCCGCGACGGTCGGCGAAGTCGTTGAAAGTTACTTGTGTGCCCGTCGCCATGTCGAAAATGGTCGGTCTGATTCCTGCCATATCAGGGATAGACGGGGCAAAATCATAGCAGCAAAGTATGAGCCACATTTTCCCTTTGGGCGATAGGGTTAATACTTGTGTCGACTTGGCCACACGGTATTCAGCGCCTTCGCGTCCAGCCATACGGATATATCCCACAGCTTTGTAATCGAGCTTGTGCTGTGAGAGCTCTACCTGTTTGAAAAATTCGTATTCCAACATCCGTAATTCGGCCAAATCCATAGGTGTGATGCGAGTGTAGAGAAAATCTTCATCCGCTGAGTTGATGGTTTCTATCTTCTGCTCATTTTCGCTCAGCCCGAGCATACCTGCCGAGACTCCGGGTGCAAAATAGCTGCAATCGGCGGCGATGTCTGTCACCACGCAGCATATCCCCGTGGTCTTGGCTATGATTTTGGCGTATGCCACAGCATCCTCAACCACCGCTGCGTCAAGAGCCTCTTCCTCTAATCGCTGCCGTGCATACACTTCGTTGAGCTCGCGTTGGAGTATGTCCATGTGGTTTTAGAAGGTGTTGAAAATGTTTGTTATCTAAAGAAATAGCTTGCAGTCAGGGCGATGGCAAGCGATACGATATAGACGGCATAGAATCGGCAGAAACTTTGCCTGTGCCGGTTGTTGAGCAGGGAGTATAGCGCACCGGCCACGAATACCGGCATGAATGGGAGTATGTAGCGTGACACAGTGCCGCCAAACAGCCATGCTATCCCTATGAAGCACGCTGCCGCCCATATCATATACCGCCCCAGTAGCTCGTGGCGTAAATTGCGCCATGATGTGTATACGAGGTAATACAAAGCTGCTCCGCCGATCAGATACCATATCCAACCCTGATGGGCATATGCCAGCGTATACCCCATAGGGAGGTCGTTAAGGGCATTCCAAGGCAGAGGTATCAGGTATTGTACTGCGCATGTCACAGGCAACCATAGCAGCTTCTGCCAAACGCCGAGAAAGGCGTATCCTCCTAACATTTCTAAATACGTAGCATGGGTTTCACGCTCTTGGAAAAACCGGCAGGTTGCTGCCTCAGGGTCTATATATTCGGAGAGGCTGTAGGTGGTCATCATTGACCGCAGCCCGAAATACATGGTGAGGATGATTGCCACTGCTGCAAGAGCCGACGGCCAATAGCGTCTGCGCCATGTGGTCAATGCTGCCGGAATCAGCATCAGTAGCATTTGGTAGCGTACCACTGTGATTCCCGCCAGTCCGATGACCAGCAGTATAATCAGAGCAGTGCGCTTGTAGAGCTTGGCCGGCGGATTCCATATGGCCGTCATTCCCAAGAGTGACGCCACGGTGCAGCAGTTGAGCATCGCATCCTTGATGAGTACGGTGCCGCAGTTGAGATATGACGCTATTGCCCCTGTCATGATGATTGCAGCAGAGGCAATTTGTTGCGGTTTGTGACTCGCGGCTGGTTTTAGCAGCCTTACTGCCAGCCCGCCACTCATGACCACGGCTAATAACGTCATCAGCATATTGCCGAGCAGGGGATACATGATGGAGCGGCCGAACAGGTATATGAATGCCGCGAGCACTCCGTCATACGTCACAGCGTAGTCGAGGTCATAGATTGGACGTTCGGGTACCAGGCCAGACCGCAGCAACGCCTGGTTGCGGAAATCGTTAGCATCGGGGTTAAGCATCCACGGATGTTCGAGCGTACACCACCGTTCCACGGTCCACTGGTGCAGGTTGGCGGCTACACCCACGGCGAGCATCATCCAGAATATTATGAGTGCCGTCCAGCCGGCTTTGTTGCGCCACGGCATCAGCCTGTAAGCGCCCAGCGCGGCTGCTCCTGTAGCCACGAGCAGTGCGTAAAGTTCCGCATCAGCCCCACACGGTAGCATCCCGACGGCTGCGGCAACCACCCCTAATGCGGTGGCCGCTGTAGCACACATCCATATGGGAAACCTTGTCCGCGCAGATAATCTCATGTCATGGCGTGTCAGGTATGGTATGTGGATATGTGCCTGCGTTTTTTCTCCTCGAAAATATCGCTTATGGCAAAGAATATGCCGCTCTCCTCCACATCGCCGAACTCGTCGTTGATGGCAGTGCCAAACATGCGCATCGTAGGCGAAAGGCCCATGTATGCGTTGACCAATGGGGGGATGTTGTAGCCGTGTTCGCGCACGGCCTTGTTGAGTACCTTGTAGTCCTCCTTGAACGTGTCGTTGGGAAACAGCCGTTTCATCGCCTCCACGTCTGTGTTGGTCGCTAACGGGGTGATGGTGGTGACCAGTTTGTCGGGGTCGGGGAAGTGCTTGTTGAGGAAATAGAGTATCATGTTGCGGCACTCCTCGTCGTAGCTCGGATACATCGTCACCTTGCCGAACAGGTACTCTATCTCAGGATAGATGACCGTCAGGGCGCCTAATCCGTCCCAGAGGTTGTCAAGTACATAGATGGCCTTGACCCCGGCGCGTGTCGACTGGTATTCGAGCCTGACAAACGAGCGGCCCAGTTCGAGGGTCTTGGGCAGGTAGTCGTTGAGAAACCGCTCGGAAAATCTGAACATGTGGCTCGTCGCTATCCTCGGCGTGCCGTCGTGGTTCTGGCGTATGTCGCATCCGCGTATGAAGCGGTACCCCCCGAGTATCTGCTCGCCTTCGGGGTCCCATACTACCAACTGCATACACGGCGGTTCCATCATGTCGAATTCGTCGATGTCGCAGTCCTTGCCGGTGCCGCCTCCGGCCGAGCGGAATGCTATCTCGCGCAGACGGCCTATCTCGCGCATGGTGTTAGGGGCCTTGCGGCCGTCCACGATGTATATGTCGTTGCCTCCTTTGTTGGCATGGCGCAGGAAGCACTCTGCGGTCAGCTCGCTCTTGATCAGCTCTATATCTACGGGATCTATGATCCGTTGCATTGTAGCCATGTGGTGGTATGTGATAAAGTTCGGTTATCCTTCGTTAAGGTTCTCGGTTATCCTTTTGATATCGTCAGGTGTCTTTCTTAAGGTTGTAGACTATCTTGCGCACGGCAAGTGCCTCGTCATCGGCTCTACGTCCGCCTTGCAGACGGCTCACAGGGATGCGTTTGCCGACATGGATGGTATATTTTTTGCCTCGGCTGAGTATGACCTCTCGCGGCAGGCGTATCATCTCGAAATTGAATTTGAGTCCGAGGCGTTCGCGGGTACGCGCCATTTCGTAGAACGTACCTGAATTTCTGCCGTCGAAATACATCGGGATGATGTCGCGGCGGTACTTGACGCTCAAGTTGACGAACGATTTGCGCCATCTCAGGTCGGCTATCCGCCCTCCCTTGCCCTTGCGCGACACCAATCCGGCCGGAAATACTATCACGGGTCTGTCGCTCGCAAAAGCGTCCTCTATGCCGGCGGTGCCACGGCGGCTCTGCCGTCCGTGGGTGTTGACCGGCACGAAAACCTTGCGCAGGGGTTCTATTGCCATCAGCAGGTCATTGACCACGAAATACGGTTCAATGCCGTGGTGTGCAGTAATCATCTCTATCAGGGCCATGCCGTCAAGCCCCCCTAATGGGTGGTTGCAGACATACGTGACCTTGTGGTCGTCCGGCGGGGGCATATGGCTCTCGCCCTTTATGTCGTAGCTGACGTGCAGGTAATCCAGCACGGAGCGGCAAAACTGCGCCCCCTCCAGTCCGTCGGCACGGCTGAGCATACCGTTCATCTCGTCTTGGCATATCTCGCGTTTGAGCCATGATATCAGGAACTTGGGTATGAAACGGTAATAGCGTGGCAGCCGCTCGCGCAGCACCGCATCCACATCTATTTTCAGCCATTGCCGTTTGCTCATCTGCGAAATCGAAAATTTCTGCGAAATTAACGAGAAAAACTGATAGCTACAAAGTTATGCACACCAATTTGGCAGTTGTGCATAGCCCTGCCTCCCCTCCAATCGACCGACGATTCCCCGCCATCTCATAAAACCTTATAAGACTTATCCGGCTTATAAGATTTACGATTATCTTTATCTGTACAGCAGGTACTTGCTCCGCTTTTCACGGAACTGCTCCACATCCTCCTGCCACGATGCCTTGATGTCTGCGGCCGACCGTCCGCTCTCTATCTGCCGGCGTATGCTGCGGTCGCCTGTCAGCAGGTCGAAAAACGAGGTGAAAAACTTCACGCTTCGCGGCATGTTGCGGTAGGCATCGATGACGTACTCCAAGTTCACGCCGCTGGCTATGATGTCGTCGTCCGGCAGTCCTTGCAGATTGCGCCCACGGCACTTTTTCCCTGCGAGCGGCGGATTCTTGGCTCCAGGCATCGGGCGCGGGGTAAACGTGTAGTCTCCGTCACGCATCTCCGGGTGACCGTACATCTCGAAGGGGTGCTCAGTGCCGCGTCCGAGGCTCATTGCCGTCCCCTCAAACAGGCAGGTCGAGGGGTAGAGGTACACAGCGTGCATACTTTTGAGGTTGGGCGAGGGACGGTTGAGCAGCTGGAAACGCATGTCGTGGGTGTAGCCCTCCATCTCCACTACAGTCAGGGCGAGCGGCGACGAGGTCTGTTTAAGCCAGCCTTCGCCCACTATCATCCGGGCAAGTTCGCCCATGGTCATCCCGTGGACTACAGGTATAGGCAATGCGCCCACCCCGCTTTTGAGCGACATGTCGAGTACCGGACCGTCAACTGTCATCCCCAATGGGTTGGGACGGTCGAAGACTACAAACTCCTTCTCCTCGCGGGCGGCCTCGTCCATCAGCTTGAGCATGGTGATGTAGTAGGTGTAGAAGCGCAGGCCTACGTCTTGCAGATCCACTACGAATACATCTACATCGTTCATCACCTTGGCTGGCAGTGGCAGCGATTTCGCACCGTAGAGTGACACCACAGGTAGGCCTGTCTGCTGGTCTACGGCATTGCCGACTTTCTGTCCGGCATCAGCGTCGCCTCGGAACCCGTGTTCGGGCGAAAACAGCGTGGTGACGTTCACTCCGGCGGCAAGCAGCTTGTCGAGGGTGTGTACGCTGTCGCGGTCTATGCCGGTATGGTTGCTCAGAAGCCCCACCTTTTTACCTCGGAGCAGGGGCAGGTATGCTTCGGGGCGTTCGTTGGCGAGCTTGAGAGTGTCTGAGGCTGCTGACGGCAGGCTGCACGACAATAGCACCGCCGCCATTGCGGCCCATATGGCCAGTGTGCGTATCATAGGGTGGATGATGTTGATGGGTTAGGACGCGTTGTGCGCATGAAGTAGTAGATAAACAGCACTGCAGCCACCGACAGACTCACCGAAAAACTGAGCATGATGCCGTAAAGTCCCATGCCCATGGGGAAGCCGAGCAGGTAAGTAGCAGGTATGCCGATGACTGCGTAGCTCAGAAACGAGATTCCTACCATGGGCATCACGTTAGAGGTGCCTCGCAGAGCGTTGGCGAAGCATATCTGGGTGGCATCGCAGATCTGGTAGAGGACTAACGGGAATATCAGCGACAGGGCACACGCCTTGACCGCCGGGTCCTCGGTGAAAAGCCGTATGAGTTGATGGCTGCCGAAGATGAAGAAAAGGCTTGCCACCGCCGCCAAGGCGAGAAGTATGTGGTAGCCCGAAAACGCAGAGTCGCGCATACCTTGGCGGTTGCCCAATCCGGCCTCGTTGCTGACGATGACCGACACTGCCGCCGCCATAGAGTAGTACACGCAGAATCCGAGAGTGCCGGTGATGACTATAACCTGGAACGATGCCAGCTCTACCGCGCCTATCCAGCCGACCATCACGGCTGCTGCTGTGAACGAGCCGCTTTCAAATGTCATCTGCAATGCCACGGGCCACGACGTGTTTGTGACTCGCCGGATAATCGGGCCCTTGAATGCCGAGTCGATGAATCCGCGGGCATACTCACGGTATTCCTTCTTGAAGAAGAACATCGACATGATTACCGCCGCCGACACTATGCGCGAAACCAAGGTGGATATGCCGGCCCCTGTCAGACCCATTTCGGGCATACCCCAGTTACCGTATATAAGCAGGTAGTTGCCGAAAATGTTGAGCACGTTGCATCCGAGTATAATCCACATAGGCATACGGGTGCGGTTGATGGCATAGCTCCACTGCGCCCAGATGTTGAACGCTATGACCGGTATCATCCCCACCAAGTAGATGATGAAATACGGACGTATGATGGGCAGCAGCTCCTCGGGCTGGCCTAAGCGGTCGAGGTTGAGATATACTGCTGTCATTATGCCCATCAGCAGTAGCGTGAACACTACGTTGACCGGCACAGCATTGCGCACCAATTCGCCCACACGCCCGTACTGCTTCTGGGCGAACAATGCCCCGGCAAGCGGAGTGATGCCCATCGTCATGCCTAAGCAGGCGAGGATGGCTACGTTGAAAAGGTTGTTGACAAACGAAGCCGCCGCGAGCGCGTTAGTGCTGTAATGGCCCACCATCGTGGTGTCGGCAAACCCTACGATGATCATGCCCACCTGGCCCACGAGTATCGGCAGACCGAGCGAAAGGATGGATTTGTATCTCTGTATCGAAAACGACATAGAACTCTAAATATCCCCCCAGAAATCAGTATTGTTCCGACTCGTTGGGGAAGTCGCTGCTCTTGACATCGCTGACGTATTGAGCCACGGCATCGTTGATGATGTCGCCGACATCGGCATAGCGGCGCAGGAATCTCGGCGAAAATCCCTTGTTGATGCCCAGCATGTCGTGCATCACCAATACCTGACCGTCGGTGCCCCCTCCGGCTCCGATGCCTATAGTGGGGATGGTCAGTTCGCGGCTGACACGGGCGGCGAGTGCTGCCGGTATCTTCTCCAGTACGAGCGAGAAGCATCCTAAGTCTTCGAGCAGGTGGGCGTCGGCGATTAGTTTCTCGGCCTCGGCCTCCTCCTTGGCGCGCACATTATAGGTGCCGAACTTGTTGATGCTCTGAGGTGTCAGCCCAAGATGCCCCATCACGGGGATTCCGGCACTCAGTATCCGCTCTATCGATTCGCGTATCTCGGCTCCGCCCTCGAGTTTGACAGCCTCGGCTCCGCTTTCCTTCATGATGCGCACAGCCGAAGCCAGGGCCTCGAGCGGGTTGCCCTGATATGTGCCGAAAGGCATATCGCATACCACCAATGCCCGGTTGACACCCTTGCTGACGCTCTGGGCGTGGTATATCATCTGGTCGAGTGTGATCGGCAGCGTGGTCACATTGCCAGCCATCACGTTCGATGCGCTGTCGCCCACGAGTATCGCGTCCACACCGGCCTCGTCTATCAGTTTGGCCATCGAGTAATCGTAGGCGGTCAGCATCGCTATCTTCTCGCCCCTGCTTTTCATCTCGGCAAACCGAGCCGTGGTGACTTTCCGTTTGTTGTCAGTAGTGTTCGTTGACATATCTATCGGTCGTTTTTTTCTTAAGTAAGTCAGTATGTCTTCAATGCTTATAGCCTCATATACAAGTTGTCAAATCTCAGGTATAATAGTTTTTAGTACGTGATTATACGAGATGGAAAGACTTACTTAATGATTAGATTTGTGAAAAAATGTGTGTATCTATCCGACAAAGTTACCACTTTTGCCCGATATCTCTCCCCGCCCTGAGGAAAATCCCCTACCGCTCCCTATAAAATGGCATGTGACGGTTGAGCTTACGGCGGTATATTTCGAATGGAATCAATGGATGTGTGCGAGAGAAAAAGTTGGCGAAAAGCCGAAATTTCCGTATATTTGCAACCGTGCTTTTTACGGACTTATGTCGGCTTCTAAGCATGGAATATGGCGGAATATCAGGCTGATATCCGTTTGTCTGACCAAGAAATATCAATATATATAATTGACGCTTATGAGTAAAGAAAAAAAATTTCTGACTTGTGATGGCAACCAGGCAGCTGCGCATGTATCGTACATGTTTACCGAAGTGGCCGCTATTTATCCCATCACGCCTTCTTCGACCATGGCCGAATACGTTGACGAATGGGCTGCGGCCGGTCGCAAGAACATCTTCGGCGAGCCTGTCACCGTACAGGAGATGCAGAGCGAGGGCGGTGCCGCCGGTGCCGTGCACGGTTCGCTCCAGGCCGGTGCTCTTACCACCACCTATACAGCATCGCAGGGCTTGCTCCTGATGATCCCCAACATGTATAAGATAGCCGGTGAGCTTCTGCCCACTGTGTTCCATGTATCGGCTCGTACCATCGCCAGCCACGCCCTGAGCATCTTCGGCGACCACCAGGATGTGATGTCGGTGCGTCAGACCGGTTTTGCCATGCTCGCCGAAGGCTCCGTGCAGGAAGTCATGGATCTTTCAGGCGTTGCGCATCTGGCCACTATAAAGAGCCGTGTGCCTTTCGTCAACTTCTTCGACGGATTCCGTACAAGCCACGAAATCCAGAAAATCGAGGAGATAGACCAGGATGCTCTGGCGGCTCTCGTTGACCGTGACGCTTTGGCTCGTTTCCGTGCCGACGCTCTCAACCCCGAGAAGCCTGTGGCTCGCGGTATGGCCGAAAACGGTGACGTATTCTTCCAGCACCGCGAATCATGCAATCCCTACTACGACGCAGTACCTGCCATCGTAGAGGATTACATGAACAAGGTTTCGGAAATCACTGGCCGCAAGTACGGTCTGTTTAACTACTACGGTGCGCCTGATGCCGACCGCGTAATCATAGCCATGGGTTCTGTGACACAGGCTGCCCAGGAGGCTATCGACCACATGATGGCTCAGGGCGAGAAGGTAGGTCTGGTGTCTGTTCACCTCTACCGTCCGTTCTCGGTGAAGCACCTGCTCGCAGCCGTACCGGCTACCGTGAAGAGCATCGCAGTGCTTGACCGCACCAAAGAACCCGGAGCTAATGGCGAACCCCTCTATCTTGACGTTGTCGAGGCATATAAGGATGTGGAAAACGCTCCCGTAATCGTAGGCGGCCGTTATGGTCTCGCTTCAAAGGACACCACCCCTGCGCAGATTATCGGTGTGTACGAAAACCTTGCCCTGCCGATGCCCAAGAACCACTTCACAGTCGGCATAGTCGACGATGTAACCTTCACATCGCTTCCCCCGGTTGAGGAGATGGCTCTCGGCGGAGCTTCGATCTATGAGGCTAAATTCTACGGCCTCGGTGCCGACGGTACTGTGGGTGCCAACAAGAACTCTGTGAAGATTATCGGTGACAACACCAATAAATATTGCCAGGCTTATTTCGCATACGACTCGAAGAAGTCGGGCGGTTTCACCTGCTCGCATCTCCGTTTCGGCGACGAGCCCATCCGCTCGACCTATCTGGTCAACACGCCTAATTTCGTGGCATGTCACGTGCAGGCATATCTGCACATGTACGATGTGACACGTGGTCTGCGTGACAACGGCACATTCCTGCTCAATACCATATGGGAGGGTGACGAATTGGCAAAGAACCTGCCTAACCGTGTCAAGAAGTATCTTGCCAAGCACAATGTGTCGCTCTATTACATCAACGCTACCAAGATAGCTCAGGAAATCGGTCTCGGCAACCGTACCAACACCATCCTCCAGAGCGCATTCTTCCGTATCACCGAGGTCATCCCCGTAGACCTCGCCGTAGAGCAGATGAAGAAATTCATCGTCAAGAGCTATGGCAAGAAGGGCGAGGATATCGTTCAGAAGAATTATGCTGCCGTCGACCGTGGAGGTGAGTACAAGCAGCTTGCAGTAGACCCAGCATGGGCAGAGCTGCCTGACGATGCTCCCGTGGCCAATGACGATCCTGCGTTCATCAATGACATTGTGCGTCCTATCAATGCGCAGGACGGCGACCTGCTGAAGGTGTCGGTATTCAAGGGTATCGAGGATGGTACATGGCAGCAGGGTACAGCCGCTTACGAGAAGCGCGGTGTGGCTGCTTTCGTACCCGAATGGCTTGAAGAGAACTGTATACAGTGTAACAAGTGTGCATATGTCTGCCCCCACGCTGCTATCCGTCCGTTCCTGCTCAACGATGCAGAGATGCAGGCAGCTCCTTTTGGCGAAGATGCTACTATCCCCGCTATGGGTCCCCAGCTCAAAGGTCTGCACTTCATCCAGTCGGTCGACGTGCTTGACTGTCTCGGCTGCGGTAACTGCGTTGACGTATGTCCCGGCAAGAAGGGTGTAAAGGCTCTCGCCATGAAGCCTCTCGAAACCCAGCTCGACATGCAGAAAGAGTGGGATTACTGCGTCAAGGAAGTCGCTTCGAAGCAGGAGCTTGTCGACATCAAGCTCAATGTCAAGAACAGCCAGTTTGCTACACCTCTGTTTGAGTTCTCCGGCGCTTGCTCGGGCTGCGGTGAGACACCTTACGTAAAACTTATCAGCCAGCTCTACGGCGATCACGAGATGGTGGCCAATGCTACAGGTTGCTCGTCGATTTACTCCGGCTCTGTTCCGTCTACTCCTTATACCACCAATGCCAAGGGTCACGGTCCGGCATGGGCCAACTCGCTCTTTGAGGACTTCGCAGAGTTTGGCCTCGGTATGAGCATCGCCACTGAGAAGATGACCGACCGTGTGGCTGACATCATGGGCAAAATCAAGGAGTGTCCTGATTGCAGCGACGAGATGAAGGCTCTGGCACAGCAGTGGCTTGACAACCGCAACGATGCCAAGATCACACGTGAAGTGGCCGACAAGCTCGTGCCTATGGCCGAAACATGCGGCTGCGACAGCTGCAAGGCTCTCCTTGAAGTCAAGGGCTACATCGCCAAGCGTTCGCAGTGGATTATTGCCGGTGACGGTGCCGCTTACGACATAGGTTTCGGCGGTCTCGACCACGTGCTCGCATCGGGCAAGAATGTCAACGTGCTCGTGCTCGACACGGAGGTTTACTCCAACACCGGTGGCCAGTCGTCAAAGGCTACACCTATCGGTGCTATCGCCAAGTTTGCCGCATCGGGCAAGCGCGTGCGCAAGAAAGACCTCGGTCTCATTGCCACTACCTACGGCTACGTGTATGTCGCTCAGGTGGCTATGGGTGCCGACAACGCTCAGACACTCAAGGCTATCCGCGAAGCCGAGGCTTACGACGGTCCGTCGATTATCATAGCTTACTCTCCTTGTATCAACCACGGTATCCGCAAGGGTATGGGCAAGTCGCAGGAGGAAGAGCGTGAAGCTGTAGAATGTGGCTACTGGCATCTGTGGCGTTACAACCCCGCTCTGGAGATGGAGGGCAAGAATCCGTTCACTCTCGACTCCAAGGAACCCAACTGGGATCTCTTTGAGGACTTCCTCAAGGGCGAGGTGCGTTACGCATCGGTACTCAAGCAGTATCCCTCCGAGGCGGCCGAGCTCTTTGCCGCAGCGAAGGCCAATGCGCAGTGGCGTTACAACAACTACAAGCGCCTGTCAGTGGCCAACTGGGGCACAGAACCCGAAGCCGTAGTAAAGTAACAGAACGACAATTTGATTACAAATTGTAAACCATAACGAGTGTCCGCAGGAGCCTGAAGTTCTTGCGGACACTTTCATATTTTTAGAGGTGTTAATATTTACAGTAATAGATTATGAACAGAGAGGATAAAATCAGAGCAGTGTGGATTGTATCGGCATGGATTGTGCTTATTGTATGCGTATGCATATGGCCGGATTTCTTTACGACGCAGCTTTTTGACAGCCAGGCTGCATTATGGACTACCATTGGAGTGCTGTTTGCCGTCTCTTGCTTTGTGCATGTATTGCTGCGTAAGCGGAGAGATAAATAAAGAGAATAACAAGGCCAATAAGTAGATATTGTTTCTCAAAATTCTGCAAAAATCATATGTAAGGCTTCAATAGGGGCTTAATCTGTGGGATTTTGGCTAATTTTGTATATATAAACCCAAAACGCTTTTAGATAAAGGAAAATGCTGCCTTTGCAACTTATCAATACGCAGCCTGCGGATTCGGCGCAGATAGTGCCTGACCCACGAGAGGAGCTTGAAATGCTTAAATCGCTATCGTTTGACGAGGTGATGGACAAGTTAGTCAATGCTGCCGTGGACTTTGCCATACATTTGGTGGCGGCGGTAGCGGTATTTTATATCGGGAAGTTTATCATCGGGAAGCTCTACAAGATGGCAAGGACCATTATGGTACACCGCAAGGTGGACCGCAGCCTGACCACGTTTGCGCTTTCGCTGATAAAAATCGTGCTGTACTTCGTGTTGCTGATTATGGTTATCGGCATTCTCGGTCTGGAGACAAGCTCGTTCTTGGCAATATTTGCCTCTGCCGGCGTGGCTATAGGTTTGGCTCTGAGCGGCACATTGCAGAATTTTGCCGGAGGAGTACTAATCTTGCTGCTGAAACCGTACAAGATAGGCGATTATATCGAAGCCCAGGGCTATGCAGGCACGGTCAAGGAGATACAGATATTTCACACCATCATCACGACGTATGACAACAAGTCGATAATCATCCCCAACGGAGGCCTGTCGACCGGAAGCATCAACAACTGGAACCGTGAGGCATTCCGGCGTGTCGACTGGTCTGTCTCCATCAGCTACGGCGACGATGTGGAGACTGCCCGTCGCACGATTTTAGACATCCTTCTCAATGATCCGCGTGTGGTCAAGGAATATGTCGAGGAGCATGATGACGCTAAAGACAGCCAGGAAGATAATGTTACGGACATCGAGAGACATGACGAAGCTGAAACCCAACAGGGCAAGAAACACGGCTGGCTATGGCGGCTGTTTCACCGCCGTCGTGCGGCCCTGGCAGCCCGGTTGGAAAGTATAAGCGAGGAGCATAGGACGCGCCTCGAGAGTTATATTCCTCGTGTCAGACGTGCGCCGGTGGTAGTGCTTGACGCTATGGCTGACTCAAGCGTCAATCTGAAAGTGAGAGCGTGGGTCCGTACATCGGATTATTGGACAGTCTATTATGAGATGAACGAGACATTCTACAACGAGCTGCCGAAAGCCGGGATTTCATTCCCGTTCCCGCAGATGGATGTCCATGTCGACCATATCGATGCGAAGTCTTGACAGCTTATCTCCGCAGTTCTTGATTTTTCAACGTTTCAATACAATAATCATATGAAAATAGCAAGCCGTCTGCTGGCCGCCGTGACTCTTGGCGTGGCATCTATATGTATGCCCGATACCGCCTCCGGGGCTGACCGCCAGACCACCGTGGGTATAGAAAGCGGTTATGTCAGTCGTAATACATCGGCCTATGCCGGAGTGTATATGCGTTATCAGTTCTCAAACTTCTTCGCTCTGAAGCCGCAGGTGGATTTCGTGTTCCGCCACAAGGAGCAGGATGCTTTTATGTTGAATCTCGACGGGCAGTTTTCGCTGCCTATTGATACTGGCAAGCTTAATGTCTACGGTATCGCCGGTATCGGATTCTCGTCGTGGAACGTCAAGGAACTCGACGAGGACGGCGATTGGGACATGCGCCGCCACGGAGGTATCGGCTTCGACCTCGGTGCCGGGGTGGGATATAATGTAAGCAGCTCGCTGCGTCTGGCCTTGGAGGCCAAAGCCAATCTCGTCAAGCATTACACCACAGCTCTTGTCGGAATATCTATAGGGTACAACTTCTGAGACTGGTATAAACGACATAAACGGATGGCGCACCCTTTGCTCAGGATGCGCCATCGTTGTATAATCAACGTAATAATCTCACTTGATGAGGTCGTCGGGCAGGGTGGGCATCGCTCCGGCCTGGGTACATACATAGGCGGAGACTTCCACTGCACGGCGATGTGCTTCTTCTACCGGCAGTCCCTTTAAAGTGGAGGCGATGAACGCGGCAGTAAATGAGTCGCCGGCACCCACTGTGTCGGCGACCTCCACCTTGGGAGTGGGCTGGAACGACACATTGCCGGGGGTGAACACGTAGCTGCCGTTGATGCCGCAGGTGAGTATGAGCATCTTCAGGTTGTATTTGCCCAGAAGTATCCAGCATTTGTCCTGGAGGTCGATGCCTGGATAGCCGAACATACGGCTTACGGTGACGAGCTCTTCGTCATTTATTTTAAGGATGTTGCAACGCTTCATCGAGTTGCACAGGATGTCCTTGTTGTAGAATCCCTGGCGGAGATTGACATCAAAGACTATGAGAGAGCCGTCGTCATGCGGCATGGCATCGAGGAAGCGGTTGATGGTAGAGCGTGACACCACATTGCGCTGTGCAAGCGACCCGAAGCATACGGCGCGTGTGCGTCCGGCGAGGGCTTCAAGGCGGGCTGTATAGGGGATGTTGTCCCATGCGACGTTTTCCTTGATTTCGTATTGGGGTATGCCGGCCTGGTCGATTTCTACCTGCACCGTACCTGTAGGATAGGGTACGGTCTCTATGAGGTAATTGATATGTTTCGCATCGAAATTTTCCAGCAGCTCGGCTCCGAGAGCGTCATCGCCTATGGCGCTTACCGCGTAGCTGTCAAGACCGAATTGTGATACATGGTAGGCGAAATTTGCAGGAGCACCGCCGATCTTCTTTCCTTCGGGGAGCACATCCCACAGGGCTTCACCCATGCCTACGATTACTTCGTTTGTCATAATTGTGTTATCTGATTACTTGATTTTCAAAGTGTAATATATAAGGTAAGCGACCCCGACAGTCATGATGGCGATTGCGCCAAATTGTCCCATGGCATCGGCAGCGTATCCCATGGCGAGGGGGAATACCGTGCCGCCGAATAGACCCATAATCATCAGGCCTGACACTTCGTTTTTCTCAGAGGGGGCGGCAGTGAGAGCCTGGGCGAATATTACGGAGAAGATGTTAGAGTTGCCGAAACCTATCATTGCGATGCCTGTATAGAGGAGCATCAGCGAGTCGCAGGCCATGAGGATTACCATGGCGATGAGCATCAATGCCACGCTGAATCCGAAAAACAGTTTAGGCGATACGGCACGGAGGATGAACGCTCCGAGGAAACAGCCGGCAGTGCGGAATATGAAATAGATACCTGTGGCGAATCCCGCTTCTTCCAATGGGAGTCCCACGCGCTCCATCAGTATCTTGGGGGCTGTGGTGTTGGTGCCGACATCTATGCCTACGTGACACATGATACCGAGGAAGCAGAGCAATATGAACGGACGGCCGAGCAGTTTGAGGCACGCGCCGATGCCCGAAGCTTTGTCAGGACGCTCTTCGGCAATCGGAGTCGCGCCGAGAGCCACTACTGACAGCACGCTTACCACAGCGTAGATGACGAACAGCACACGCCAGCCGAGGCCGAAGGTGGGAAGATAGGTAGTTGCTCCCCACGCTGCGATAATCGGGGCGAGAAATGACGCTATCGCTTTGACAAACTGGCCGAAGGTAAGGGTGGAAGCGAGTTTGTCGCCGCTGATGAGGTTGGTGACGAGCGGATTGAGCGAAGTCTGCATGATAGCGTTGCCTATGCCGAGGAGCGAGAAAGATATGAGCATGGTCATGTATCCGTCGCCCGTCATGGGTATGAGCAGCGAGACGGCAGTCACCACGAGGCTGAGGAGCACGGTGCGCTTGCGCCCGATGCGGTTCATCAGCATCCCAGTGGGAACTGAAAATATCAGAAACCAGAAGAATACGAGCGAGGGAAACAGATTGGCCTGCGAATCGGTCAGCCCGAGGTCTTTCTGGACATAATTGGAGGCTGTACCCACGAGATCCACGAATCCCATTGCGAAGAAGCAGAGCATCACCGGGATAAACTGCATCAGGGTACTTTTGCGTGGTGTTGTCATAACATTAGTTGCATCCATAATGAATCATGATAGCTTGAATGGTTTTGTCGCAGATAGAGGAATGTGTCATCAAAGAGCCGTCGGTTTTAGAGAATAGACGGTAAGGTCGCTGATACGTGCGTTGCCGCCTACGGCCTTGACGGTCATCGTAGAGTAGGGCGAGGTGGGGAACACGAGGTTGGTCATCACCGCCCGTCCGCCGTTGGCAAACAGCTCGATGCTTGCACGGTCAACGAACATGCGGAGGTTCAGCAGACCGTCACGGGAGTGTACCGGGGTTACAGTGACAGCCGGGAAATCCTGGCTGAAATCGGTGACTCCGCTTTTGCGACGGTCGAACGCGAGGGTCTGTGCGTCGACATCATAAGTTATTGTGACATGTTCGCCGGCATTATTGGCAAGGGTCATGATGACATCGGAGGCTTTGCGGGGATCGACGGTCAGAAGAATCTCGCAGATGCCGTCATTGGCAGTAGGAAGGTTGATTTTGCGCTCTTTTGTGCCTGCACTCATGGATGACGGTTTGCGGAAGGTGGAGGCGCGGAGGGCTTCTAACTCAGGCGAGGGTACGGAGGCCACGTACAGCTCTCCGTCCGTGTCGCGGAACAGCTGCATCTCTCGCGGAAGCGTGTTTGCGCTGCGGAATTGTTTGGTAGGCACTTCGGCTGCATATTGCCAGTTGCTCATCCAGCCGATGACGGTGCGTCGGCCGTCAGGAGCGTCGCTCCAGCTGACGGTGGCATAGTGGTCTTTGCCGTGGTCGAGCCATTTGGTAGGGACGTTGCCCTGCGCGTCGGTGTCGGGCGTAAAAGTCTTGCCGTCGAAATCGCCGATGAAGTACTGTGTGCCGCTGCCGCCGAAAGGCCCTCCGGGGTTCAGATTGCAAAGCAGCACCCACTTGGTGTCACCTGTGCCATCGATTTTTAGCGGGAACAGGTCGGGACATTCCCACACACCGCCCTGAGCTCCGAGACCTTTGCCGAAAGCACTTTCAAGCGTCCACTCTTTCATGTCGGGCGATGTGAATATGAGCATTTCGTGTTCAAGAGCATGGGCGAGTACGAGTACCCAGCGGTTGTTGGCCTTGTCCCAGAACATGTTCGGGTCGCGAGCTTCGGACTCAAGAGTGACTACGGGATTGCCGGGATATTTGTTGAACGTCATCCCTCCGTCGTTGCTCCATGCGAGGCTCTGAATCTGGCTTGCGGCGGCGGAGGTGTACAGGGCTATGATGGCATCTTTGCCGAATCCGGCGGAGTTGGTGGAATCCACGGCGCAACTGCCGCTGAATATAGTGCCGAGACCGTCAGGCTCGATGGCTACAGGATGATGCTCCCAGTTGATCAGGTCGGGCGAAGATGAGTGTCCCCATGTCATGTTCTGCCACTTTGAACCGTAGGGATTGGTCTGATAGTAAAGATGCCAGCGACCGTCGGTGTAGACCATGCCGTTGGGGTCGTTCATCCATCCGTAGAGCGGTGAGTGGTGGAATGCCGGGCGGTATTTCTCGCGGTTGGAGGTATCTACCGTGTCGGTGACCGTGAAGTTTGTCCAACATGCATCCCCCTTGGCTTCGCGGATGTCGGAGCGTGCTTGGGTGGTGATGATGTTGAGCACCACATCATGCCCTTTGTAGGGCGAGAGGTCGAGCGGCACGGAGTAGTCCACCTTGGACTTGGCCATACGGACATATATGGTGCGGTCCAGTCTGCCGTCGACAAGCACGTTGACAGTAGCATCGTCATTGGACTCCTGGACGGGCATCATCAGGTAGCGTCCATCGGAGTTGACGCGGACCAGGGTGTTGTTGACTCCGAGGTGTTCGACCTTCACGTCGCTGGCCGAGGATGTCGCTGCCGACATGGTCAGCGAAAGCAGGGTGAGCATTGCTGCGGTTGAGGTTTTCATGTGTCAGAAGTAAAGTGAGATAATTGGTTTCTGTGATGTTGCAAATCTACGTCAAAAGAGCAAGCACGGATATGAAAATCTGTACAAACTATATGAAAAATGGTGCAATGATACGATTTTACCATAAAAGGGGCTGATTTTGTCAAACTTATGCCTAAATTCGTGATGATTTTCATATATGATAAAGCTATTGATACCATGCGAAAACTTTTTACGGCTCTTGTCGTGTTCTTATTATATGTGTTGCTGACCGGATGCAGTGCGGACACCAAACAATACCGCATCGGTGTGTCGCAATGCAGCCAGGATGACTGGAGGCAGAAGATGAATGATGAAATCAACCGCGAGCTGATGTTTCACCCCGATGTCATGGTGGAGATACGTTCAGCCGATGACAGCAATGAAAAGCAGCTTGCCGACCTGCGCTATTTCGCTGACAACAATTTCGACATCATCATAGTGGCCCCCAACGAGGCTGACGCTATCACTCCGGCAGTAAAGGCGATCTACGAGTCGGGGACTCCTGTGATAGTCTTTGACCGCAATATCAACGGCGACAGCTACACGGCATTTCAGGGCGCTGACAATGCCGTGATAGGCCGTGCTGCTGCCGACTATGCCCGATACCTGACAGGTGACAGCGGACATGTGCTCGAAATCTACGGTCTTAAGGGTTCGACTCCGGCTGATGGGCGGCATGAAGGGTTTGCAACACGGCTTCGGGAGTCAGGCTCCCCTATCCGTAGCGACATAGCGTATGGCGACTGGAACTACGAGGACGCATCGCGTGTCGCCGACTCGGTGCTTGCGTTGCACCCGGATATTAATCTCGTATATGCCCATAATGACCGCATGGCCATAGCGGCTGCAGATGTGGCCCGCAAGCGTGGGTTGGATCCGTGGATAATAGGAGTGGATGCCGCCCCGGAGATAGGTATACGCGCAGTGGCCGACAGTGTAATAGATGCGACGTTCCTCTATCCGACCGAGGGACACAGGCTCGTGCGCACCGCGCTCGCCATACTCAAGGGCGAGCCGTATGATAGGGTGACGCTGCTTGATGTGCCGTCGCCTGTGGATTTGTCAAATGCCGACCTGCTGTTGATGCAAAACGACCAGCTACGCGAGGAGACGACGAAGCTTAAGGAACTCAAATCGCAGGTCGATGATTTCTGGCAGCGGCACTCTGCGCAGACCTCGCTCATGTATGCCGCAGTGGTGATATTGGTGCTGCTGTGTGGGGTGATTTTCTTGTTGCTGCGTACGTTCTGGACGCACAAGCGTCATCAGGCGGAACTTGTGGCGCAGAACCGCGAGCTTGAGGAACAGCGTGACCTGCAGCGGCAGCTCAACCGGCAGCTCGAAGAGGCTACACAATCCAAGCTGATGTTTTTCACCAATGTGTCGCATGACCTCCGCACACCTTTGACACTGATTGCCGAACCTGTGGAGCAGCTTGTAGGAGCTGGCAACTTGACCCCGGCGCAGCAGACATTTGTGAAAATAGCCGATAAGAATGTGCGCATACTCCACCGTCTGATTAACCAGATACTCGATTTCCGCAAATATGAGAGCGGCAAACTCGACCTGCACCGACAGGAGGTGGACTTTGCCAGTCTTGTGCCGGAGTGGGCGGATTCTTTCCGCGCCATGGCTCGCAGGCGCGACATCAAATTTGAAATCATGATTGACCAGACGCATGATCTGGTCATGGGCATTGATGTGGAGAAGATGGAGAGGGTGTTTTTCAACCTGATGTCAAATGCCTTCAAGCACACGCCTGACAACGGACGCATATCTTTTGTGTGTACCCGTGATGGTGACACTGTGACATTCACTGTCGCCGACAGCGGCGAAGGGATTCCGAAAGAGCATATAGAGAAAATCTTCAAGCAATTTTATCAGGTGGAGAAGCAGCACCCCGATGGGTCGGGCATAGGGCTGTCGCTCGTCAAAGCGTTTGTCGAACTCCACGGAGGCAGCATCACTGCCGACAGCGAGCCTGGGCACGGAGCCGTCTTCACGGTGCGAATCCCGGTAGTGCACGTGTCTGACACCGTTGCAGCTCATCAGCCTGCCATATCGCCGGGCGATGTCATGGCGGAGCTTGCCGCCATAGAGCCGGAGGGCGGCGACGGTGATGATGACAAACCTCTGCTGTTGGTGATAGACGACAATGACGACCTGCGCAAGCTTCTGGGCGAACTGCTGCATGATGAATACCGCGTACTGGCGGCTTCAAACGGACAGGACGGACTTCGGATGGCTGCCCGTCATGTGCCGGATATTATCATATGCGATGTGATGATGCCTGTAATGGACGGCTTGGAGTGCTGCCGTCTCATCAAAGATGAAATCTCGACTTCGCATATTCCTGTATTGATGCTCACGGCCTGCTCCATGGACGAACAGAGAGCGCAGGGCTATGACAGCGGGGCTGACGGCTATTTGGCGAAACCGTTCAATGCGGATGTGCTCCGCTCGCGTTGCCGCAGCCTTATCGCCAATCGTCGTCGCATCCGTCAGCTCTGGGCATCCGATGGGCTGCCGTCAGCTTCTGCAGGCATGAATGTCGACAACCCAAAAGCTGCACGTGGCGACATGGAAAACGAGTTTTATTCCCGATTCATCGATATTGTCAATGCCGAGATGGGCGACCCTGACCTCAATGTCGATTCGCTGGCATCAAAAATGGGGTTGGGGCGGTCGCAGTTCTACCGCAAAATCAAGGCTCTTACCAACTACTCGCCTGTCGAACTGTTGCGGCGGATGCGTCTCAACCGCGCCCGCGATCTGCTGACCACCACCGACCGTACCATCAGCGAAATCGGCTATGAAGTGGGGTTTGCTTCCCCGGCATACTTTACCCGCTGCTACCGTGAGGCGTTCGGCGAGACACCGTCTGACTTGCGTGACCGGCTGAGTGGACGATGACATTGATTTGGAGGGTGAAGTTTTGACTGCTTCACTCTCCGAATTTTTGTTGACGGTGGGATATTGAATTTGATGCGAAAACTGTCAAAAATCGTGCAATGCACCGATTTTCATAACGTATGCGACAGAAATGAAACATTTATAAATAGAGGATAACATAATTTTGCATCAGATTCATTACACGAAACCAACCAATCAAATCAATCATGAAAACTACGATTCTTAGCATGACATTGCTGCTGTCGGCGGCAATTTCATTGCAGGCACAGGACATCACTGTGCGCGGGTCCGTTATCTCGGCATCCGACCAAGAACCGCTGATCGGAGCAAGCGTCATCCCTGACGGAAACGGTGCGTCGGGAGTGGCGACCGACATCGACGGCCGCTTTACCATTACTGTGCCTGACGGCGCGAACCTCACCGTATCGTATGTAGGATTCCAGCCTCAGACGGTCAAGGCCACCCCTGACATGACCATCGCACTCGTGGAGGATTCGAAGCTCCTGAGCGAAGTGGTGGTTGTCGGCTACCAGACGGTGCGTAAAGCCGACCTCACAGGAGCGGTGTCGGTCATGAACATGAAAGAGCCGCTTAGTGAAAATTCGGGCAACATCCTTAATTCGATGGCCGGCAAGCTCCCGGGCGTAAATGTGGTGCCTGACGCAGCCCCTGGCGGCACAGGTTCAATACGTGTGCGCGGCATGTCGACCGCCAATTCGAGCAACGACCCTCTATATGTAATTGACGGCGTGCCTACCGACAACATCAACTGCATCAATCCTTCGGACATCGAGACCATGCAGGTGCTCAAGGATGCAGCTTCGGCTTCGATCTACGGCTCGCGTGCCGCCAACGGCGTGGTAATCATAACCACCAAGCAAGGCAAGGGCGACCGCATGACCATCAATGTGAACTATGCCCTGAGTGCGCAGACTATCGCCAAACGCTACAAGATGCTCAACACCGAGCAGTGGGGACAGGCATACTTTACCGCAGCAGCCAACTCCAACACTGCTATCGGCGACCAGATGATGGGCATCTATGGAAACGGCGCGACTCCTGTGGTGCAGCAGTATATCGGTGGCAACACCAATTACCCCGTGGCCGATACAGACTGGCAGGATGAAGTCTACCAAACGGCATGGACCAATAACCTGACCGTGTCGATAGCCAACAACACCGAGAAAGGTTCGGTGCTATTCTCTGCCAACTATATCAACCAGAACGGCAATATAAAGAATACGTTCTACGAGCGTTATTCCGCACGTCTCAATTCCCGCTACGATTTCAACAAATATCTCACTGTAGGCGAAAACCTCATGATAGCCCGCTGGACCAACCGTGGCGCAGCCGTAGGCGATGACCGTGGCGTGCCTTTCTCGGCCATGGCACAGCATCCAGCATTGCCGGTCAAAGGTCTTGACGGCTCGTGGTCCAATGTCAAAGAGCTGATAGGCTCCGACCTTGCCAACACTATGCAGCAGGTAGAAAACAACGCTGAGAACGAATACAGCTCATGGCGCATCCTCGGCAACGCTTTCCTTGAAGTCAAGCCTATAGAAGGACTTTCCATCAAGACGAATCTCGGCATCGAGCACAGCCAGTACTATAACATAGAGCGTTCGTTTGTCATCAACCCTAATGATGTAAATAGTGTCAGCGGCGTATATGGCCAGGGCGATACATGGACATGGACCAACACTGCCAATTACAGCAAGACATTTGCAGACAAGCATCATCTGACGGCACTTATAGGTACGGAAGCGATAGGCTACACATTCAAAGATCTCTCGGGTAGCCGCCAAGAGTATCCCATTGAAACCTCTGACTTCATGCAGGTGGGTGCTGGTCTCGGTCAGCAGAATTCGGGCGGCGGCAAGACACAGTGGAGCGTGTTCTCTCTGTTCGGCAAGGTGGACTACAACTTCGATGACCGCTATCTGGCTTCGTTCACCATACGCCGCGACTCCAACTCGCGATTTGCCAAGAAACACCGTGCCGGCGTGTTCCCGGCCTTCTCCGTGGCATGGCGACCCACCAAGGAGTCATTCTTTCCGCAGAGCACGGTGCTCAGCGACCTCAAAATCCGTTACTCTTGGGGACAGAACGGCAACGCCAATATCCCGCCGCTCTATCCGAGCTACACCACCTATATCTATAACATAGGCAACGGAGCTTATGATATCGACGGCACGAACAACCAGACACATCCCGGCATCACCCTCAGTGCATCAGGCAATCCCGACCTCAAGTGGGAGACGACTTACCAGAACAATATCGGTGTGGATGTGCAGCTCTTTAACGGTGCGCTCAATGTGTCGGCAGATTATTTCATCAAGAAGACCAAGGATATGCTTACCATACCGCCGGCTCTCGACGTGGCAGGTGAAAATGCTGCCATATGGCTTAATACCGGCGACATGAAAAACCACGGCTGGGAACTCTCTATCGGTTATAACAGCCCGCAGTACGGCGACTTCTCTTGGTCGGGTACGCTTAACCTCTCGCAGTACAAAAACGAGCTTGTGCGCCTCAACAACAAGCAGGCGTTTGTGGGCGGCGACCAGCGTCTTATCCCCGGTCAGCCTATGGGAGTGTACTACGGATATGTATGCGACGGTATCTTCCAGAGCCAGGAGGAAGTGGCCAACCACGCCACACAGGCCGGAGCCGCTCCGGGCCGTCTCATCTACCGCGACCTTGACGGCAACGGTGTGATAGACGATAACGACCGCTGCATCATCGGTAATCCCAACCCCGATCTGTCGCTCGGCCTGAATCTCGCGCTGAAATATAAGGCTTTCACTCTTGACATGTTCTTCGCTGGCGATTTCGGTGCCGACATCCAGAACCATATGAAGCGGCAGCTGCTATCCATGAGCTACGGACAGCTTGCCACCAACCGCAGTGTCGACATACTCAATGCGTGGTCGCCTACCAACACTGGGTCTGACATCCCTGCTCTGAGCCTCACCGACGACAACAACGAAACCCGCTTCTCGTCATACTATGTGGAAAACGGTTCATACATGAAGATGAAGTATCTGAAGCTGTCATACAGCCTACCCAAGTCGCTCATATCCAAGCTACATGCCACGAACATAGACGTATACGGTCAGGTTGAGAATCTGTTTACAATCACGGGCTACTCAGGCCTTGACCCGGAAATCCTCCCCGGAGAATATGGCGCACTCAGAGACACCGGTTCATATCCCCGTCCGCGCACATTCACTCTCGGAGTCAACGTACAGTTCTAACAGTTAACTTTTATCTAAATTACAATGAAAACTATCAGATATATTATAGCCAAAACCTTCTGCGCAGCCGCTATAGGCTCGTTAGGAATAGGCATGGTGTCATGCGACGATATGCTCGACACCAAACCGCAAGGCATAGTTCTTGACGAACAGATAGGCCCGGAGCAGGCGGTAGACATAATGACTGCGGCCTACGCTACCCTTCTGAACCATTATTTCGGCAACAACGAGTCGTTTGCAGGTCCTATCAACAACTGGGTGTTCGACCTCCGCAGCGATGACGCTCTCAAAGGTGGCGACGGCGTGAGCATGGAAGCCTACATGCACCAGTTTGAAGTGGGCAATATCCAGAGCGACAATGATATAGGCAATTTCAAGTGGCGCAACAACTATTTTTCTATCAGTCGGTGCAACACTGCCATCCGTGCTATCCAGTCGTCTACAGCTTTGACTGCTGAAGAGAAAGTGCCTTTGGTCGGCGAGATGAAGACCCTCCGTGCGTTTTATTACTTCGACATGCTGAGGATATTCAAGAAATTCCCTTATTTCGACGAGACGGTGGCTGATCCGAGTTCTGTCCGTGCTGACCAGTATACACGTGAGCAGATAGCCGAATTTATCAAGAAGGATCTCAGCGACTCCTATAAGGTGATGGTGGAGCAGCAGTCCCAGCCCGGACGTTTTAACAAATATGTTGCCGCTGCCCTTTTGGCCAGAGTAGCTTTGTTCACCCACGATTATGAAGAGGCTGCATTTTACTCCAATGAGGTCATCACCAAAGGCGGGTACGATCTCTACACCAACTTCCTCGACATATCCAAGCCCGAACACAACAACGGACCGGAGTCTGTCATGGCTGTGCAATTTTCCTCGGCCAACAGCCCAGACCAGTATAATTTCAACAACTGCCTTAACTGCACGTGGAGCGAGGGAAACCTTTATGGCAACGGTGACGATTTCTATCTTGCTTCGCAGAATCTTGTGGATGCGTTCCGCACGGACGACAACGGTCTGCCTTATCTTGACGGTGCTGAAGGTGTGGCCCATATAGAGAGTGCCGACTATGAAGGTAATGTGGATCCTCGATTGGATTTTACCCTTGGCCGCATAGGTATGCCTTGGCGCGGACATATGTATAATGAAAAGTGGTGCCGCAATCTCGACTTGTATGGCCAGTATTCAGGCAAGAAGCCTTACCCCGCGCCGGAGTCGCCGTATGTAGAGGTCGGTATAGTGCCGTGGGGCGCGTCATCGCTCAACTACATCATCATCCGCTACGCCGATGTATTGCTCATGAGAGCGGAGGCTTTGATAGAGCTTAACCAAAACCTTGACGAGGCCCGCCGCCATATCAACACCGTGCGCCGCCGTGCCGCTGCTTCGCTCGACCCGACATACACACCTGTGGACTTTGATGCAAACAAGGCTTTCTACGCAGTCAAGGAGTACCCCGCCGCCGGGTGGACTCAGGAATATGCCCGCAAGGCAGTGCGCATGGAGCGCCGTCTGGAGCTGGCCATGGAAGGTCTGCGCTGGTTTGACCTCGTCCGTTGGGGTGAAGCCGTGCGTGTGGTCAATGAATATTACCGCACCGAGCAGGAGTTCCACTCCTACTATGCAGGAGCAAGCCTCAGTGAGTCTGACATCTACCTGCCTATACCTATCAACCAGGTAGACAATGCCGGAGACCTGTACAAGTAATCAGTAGATGAAGCAAAAATATGATGCTCATTAAAGAAATATAATTTTAATTTAAGGTGAATACTCACTTAAGCAACGAAAAAAATGAAAAAGATAACATCATACGGCCTTATGGTCATAGCGATGGTCATCGCATTGATGACAGGAGGCTGCTCCGATTTCACCCCGGAAGGCGCACCCGATGTGCCGGAGCTGCCTACGGTGACCAATCTCAAAGCAGAGCCGCAGGAGTTCGGCATACTGCTTACATGGACTCTGCCAACTAACGCCGCAGTGGAAATCGAGGGCGTGCGGATCACCCGTAACAATGGTTCGGCCGTGGATCTGGACGGTCCGGTGACTGATTACACGGTGGCTGGAGCTGAGATGGGTGCTGACAACCTGTATACGGTAAAGGTTTGCTACAAAGGTGGATACGTATCCGAAGGACAGTCGGTGTCAGCGGTGCTTCCCAAACGCGACCTCCCGGATGTGACCAATCTTCAGGCTTCTGTCAGCCAGCGTGTGGTCAACCTGACATGGGTGTTGCCCGTGGATATGACCGATGTCACCGGCATCAGTGTGCTGCGTGACGGCACTCCAGTGGAGACTTTGGCCGCTAACGCCACATCGTGTGAACTCCGCAAGCAGCCTATGGGAAAGGACAACGAATACACAGTGCGTGTCGTCTATGCCGATTATTATGCTTCGGAAGGTGTCTCTAAAACGGTGTTTGTGGATCTCGTCCCCATGAAAGCTGCATTCCTGCTCCTCGCTCCGACTCCGGCTGCACTTCCCGATGATGACGAGCGTGCCGCTGCCGATTGGTTCATCAACCAGGAGGATGCCATGTACATACAGGTGTCGGATATCGCAGCCATCGACACCGAAGAGGTATCGGTCATCTGGATTATGGTCGACCGCGAGGGACAGCCCTACGGCTGGCGTAATCTGCCAGGCGGTCTCGGCGAAGACTCGACTATCGAAGCCCTGAAGAATTTCTCGGCACAGGGAGGCAGCATATACCTCTCCAACATGGCCACCCAGCTTGCCGTGCCTCTCGGATTCGTGCCTGATACGATGGCCCCCGGGACGTTTAGCAACGGAGCCGGTGGCGACGGTACTGATGTGTGGACCATCAATCCCAATCTGGGTTGGATGTTCCGTCCGGGCGGACCCAATGACGGACAGCAGGGATTCTATGACCGCACTTCACATGCCATATACGAAGGTCTGACATTCGAAGATCCCAACGGCTTCGGCTATCCCAACCTGCCGCTCATCGGTCCCGGTCGACGCGAAGACCATAACTGCTTGTGGGACTGCAACGCTTTCACCGGCGTGATGGAACCAGGCAAGGACGTGATAGAGAGGTTTGAAAACAGCAACAACTGCCTCGTGCTTGCCACATGGGGGCATGTAGTAGACCACTGTGTAGCGGGTCTGGTGGATTTCAATCCGACCAGCGAACACGGTCGCTGTATGGCTAACGGTTTTGCCGCCTACGAGTGGAACCAGAATTCAGGCGTGAACCCCTATCAGCGCAACATAGAGCAGCTGACAACCAATATCCTCAATTATCTCAAATAATAACCCTATACCCGGGGATATGACACCTCTACGGGATTGTATCCCCGGGTTTAAAATTAAAACATCTCATGAAATCTTTTACTTTAAAAGCTTCCTCAGTTCTGATATCTATTGTAATGGCCGCTGGAATCTCAGCTTCAGCCGAAAAAATGGCGATGATTGTAGCATCGGATGACATCTCATCGCTTAACTCTCAGGAAAAGACTGCAGCCCAGTATTTCCAGCAAAATTTTCCTGATGGTGAAATTATCGCAGTCAATGATATAGACCGTATACTTGATGGAGGTTATGGCGTGGTATGGGTGCATATCGACCGTTGCAATATCCAGAAAGGATGGCGTAATCTTCCGGACGGATTCGGCTCTGATGAAGTGGCTGATGCGTTGGGTCTGTATCTTGAGGATGGCGGCAGCCTGTATCTGTCGAAACATGCCACACAGCTGACTGTGGCTATAAATCGTCTGCCTGAGGCATACGCGCCAGGTATCTTCGGTGCTGCTGACGGCGGCAACGGCACGGATGTGTGGACAATACAGCCGCGTATCGGTGTAATGAACATGGAAGCCGACCCCACGCAGTACTATGACCACTCCTCACATCCTATATATAAAGGATTGGCTACGCTTCCGGCTGGTCATGAGTATGCTAATTTCGCCACCGAGACATATCCGATGGAGGGTACGGGTGACGGTACTGTAATGTGGCGTGAGGACCATAACTGCATGTGGGATCTTAATGCTTACCAATACACATCGCCAGGAAAGAACACCACAGAGATGTTTGAGAAGGATTTTTCTGCGACAGTGCTGGGAACGTGGGGACATGTACTGGACTACTGCGTGGCAGGTATCGTGGAGTTCCATCCTGTGGATACAAAAGGAGCTGTAATCGCCAACGGGCTTGCTGCTTGCGAGTGGGCTCCTCGTAACAGCGGCAATGCCTATCATTCCAATCTTGAAAAACTCACAGGCAATACGATTAATTATCTTGCATCGCTTTCAGGCGCGTCGTCGACGGATATCATGTCGGCTGATGAGGTTGGGGCAAACGATGCAGAGGCTGAGTATTTCAACCTGCAGGGTGTAAGGGTTGCTGCGTCAGAGCTTGCACCGGGTATCTATGTGGTACGCAAAGGCTCGGATGTGACCAAACGCATCATTCGTTGACACGTACTGTATAACACGTCAAACTGTTATTGCAAGAAAGCAATCATCAGTGCCGCATATGGCACCGATGACGGCTTTCTCGTTTGAGGCACATTTTAAGGGTATACTATTAAAAATATTTTGACCATGAATATATCACAAAAAGCAAAACTGCTCATGCCGCTTGCCATTGCTGGGCTTGTCCCGACGGAAGGACTTAATGCAGCCCGTATAGCCTATATCGACATGGAGGCTGACGGCAGCGGACGCTTGACCGAGTCGGTCAGCGGCGCGTCACTTGACATTTATGGAAATTTTGTGCCGGAAAATATCCCCGGGGCTGTAGGTAAAGCTCTCCGGTTTGACGGTTACACGACATACGTGTCGGGTGATTTAGGTCAGATTGGAGCGTCGGATATTGAGGCTATGACCGTGTCGCTATGGATAGCTCCGGAGACATATCCGATAGTGGAGGTGGATGTCGCCACGACAAAGAAAATCGTGGTGGCCGGAACGATTGACAATGATGCCAAAAAAGGTTGGGCGGTGTCGCTCGGCAATAACGGTAATTATTCGTTTGACTTCTATAGCGACGGCATGTCCGGCACAGTGCAGGCCGATGACAAATTGCCGGCTTATGAATGGAGTCATGTCGTGGTCGTAGTAGGCAATAACCGCGTCACGATATACCGTAACGGAGAGAAAGTATCGGCTATACGCCGATGCAATAAGATTGACAATGCTCCGACTGCTTTCTGCATAGGCAAGGGCGCGGAGACATCCAAGACAGGAGTGTTCAACATCAACACATTCAACGGACTCATTGACGACATAGAGGTGTATGACACAGCACTTGACCTGACGGAGTTTGCCGGGGTATCGCCGCAAAATGCTGCAGATCTCAGCATCCCGGCCTCACGCTATGAGGGCGATGTATTGCGTCCGAGATTCCATGGTATGCCGGCTACGGCGTGGACCAACGAGTGCCACGGCATGACATATTCTGACGGGCGGTATCATCTTTTCTTCCAGAAAAACGCCAATGGACCATATATGACGCGGTTGCACTGGGGGCATATCTCCAGCGAGAACCTCTATGACTGGCGCGAGGAGAAGATTGCCTTGGTTCCCGGTGCCGATTATGACATCAAAGGCTGCTGGAGCGGCTGTGTGTTTACCGACGATGAGATTACAGGCGGCAAACCCAATATAATATATACAGGCGTGGACTACGTAAAGGCTTCCATTGCGCAGGCCGAACCTGTAGATGATTCGCTCATGGAGTGGAACCGCAAGTGGGATTATCCGATTATATCCAATGCGCCGGCTGGCTTGTCGGATGATTTCCGCGACCCGTATTTTTTCCGCAACGGCGACGATGCGTATATAATCGTGGGTACATCGAAGGACGGTATAGGAGCTGCCACGCTGCACAAGTATAGTCCCAAGAGCGGCATATGGAGTAACCGTGGCGAGATTTTCTTCAAAGGGACGAGCACGAACCTTGACGGAAGATTCTGGGAGATGCCGACGATGACACTCATGGGCGACAAGTGGCTGTTTACTGCCACGCCTCTGGATACGTCGCGTGGGGTGGCCGCGCTCTACTGGACCGGTAATGTCAATGCCGACGGCACTTTCAGCCCAGACAACATCACTCCGGCCAATATCGAACTGCCAGGATTTGCCCGTGACGGCTACGGACTGCTGTCACCCACCATCTTCCAGCACGAAGGCAAGACCATCGCACTCGGCATCGTCCCTGACAAGCTGCCTTCGGAAGTGAATTATGATATGGGGTATGCCCACCTTTATTCGCTGCCGCGTGAATGGTCGCTTGACGCAAATGGTAACCTGTGCCAGAAGCCTTATGCAGGGCTGACTGCGATGCGCAAGGGGGCAGGTGTGGTAAAAAAGAATGTTACCCTTGACGGCTCGGAGAAGCTTGACGGTATCGGAGGCCGTGAAGTGGAGCTGATGGGTGAGTTTGTCATCGGTTCTGGCAAGTGCGGTTTCACTCTGCTCGATGACGGAGCGAGTGCTCTAAGGGTATATTATGACGGGACGACCAATGAGGTGGTGGTAGATGCCAGTGGACTCAGTCGCCATGTCAATGATGCCGGAGTGTTTGACGGACTCTACCGTAGCCGTCTGCCCGAGCAGTTGTCGGTCGGTCAGACAGTGAAGCTGCACGTTTACTTTGACCATTCTATCGTAGATTTCTTTATCAATGACACATGGGCGGCATCTGTACGTGTATTTGCTAAAGGCAAGATGACCGAGGATGTGACCGCGTTTTCCGATACGCCTGTCGGCGCGTCAATCAACGCCTGGAACCTTGATGCTGGCAACGGCGCGTCGATAGATGATGTAGCCTCTGACGGCGCGGCATACGACCTTTCAGCCCACGCAGGTATGCTGGAATACGGCAATCTGCCGGTAGGGGCTGAAGTATCGGTCTATGATGTCAGCGGTCGCTGTATGTTTCGCCACAAGGTCGACGATTCCTGCGGACAGTTATATACCGGTCTGCAGGGATTCCATATTGTAAGAGTCGCATCGGCGGATGCCTCAGAGTCTAAAACTTTGGCTTTCTGACTGGTTTAAGTATAAAATGAGAGAGGTATGGATGCCGCTATGGGGCATTCATACCTCTCTCTTTTGTGCCGTTATCGGGATGTCGTTGTCTTAAAGCTCTGAAGCCTCGAACTTAACCTCGGCAACCTTACCCGAGGGAACGCCTACATAGCGGTAGATGATTCCGTAGTTGGCGGCTTTGCAGGCATCTACGGTCTGCCTGATGTCTTTGGCGTTGCTGCGGAGAGTCTCTGCGTTGTTTTTACGCAGCTCTTCCATGCCCTCATTGAGGTTGTCGATGATGCCTGGGGCGCGCGTCTCGTCCATCTCGAATGTGTACACCATATATCCGTCCTTGCCCTCGATATCCGTGAGGGTGGTCTCACTGTCGATGCGCATAGGGGTCTGGAGCTTGTTGACCGTAATCTGTGTTTTCAGTATAGCCTCGGGGCTGTCGTCGACTTTGCCGTCTACGATGTCCTTGAGCTCGGCAGGCGAGTAGGTGACGGTTACATCAGCGGCCTTGGGGCCTTTGGTGAAGTAATGTATGGCGATAGAGGCTTCCTCTTCTATGAGCTTTTCGGTGAACACCCTGTTCTTGCCGTAGTTGAGGAGGTTGGGGAGCATGGGCGACATTGCTGCTTTCATTTCGTCCTCATGGCCTTCGAGAGCCTTGAGGTTGAAGCTCTTGTTGAGTACGAGACACTGGTAAGTCAGGGTGTTGTCGGCAAAATCGATGGATTTGACTTGCCCCACACCGGGTACTCTGACAGGCATGTGCTTGTTGACCTCGGCTACGAGTTCTTCAATAGAAGGACCGCTGCTGCATGAAACTGCCATGACAGCCACGAAAACTGCTAAGAGTTTGTAAATGAGAGATTTCATCATGTTGGTGAAAATTTTGAATGATTAGATTGGATTATTTAGAGCTTGGCTAAACATATATTAGCCATTAGATTGTGATAAATGTATGAACGTGATGTCGTTCTTATAGAATGTAAGTTAAATCGGGTGCAAATATACGAAAATATCTTAACATACGCACAATTTTAGTAAAATATATACATTGAGGAAATCACAAGGGGCGAAAAAAGTCCGTCAATTCGCGTTTAACGGACCAATATATAAGGTAGGATGTATGGCAGGGTTAGACCGTGGCAAGCTCCACAAGGCGGTTGAGCCCGGAGGCGGCCATGGCTATGCCTGTGACAAGCACGATGGTGGCGTTGATGGTGCCGAGCGGCGATGTCAAAAGCACGATGGCAGCCGCCAGCATCCCTATCGGGACGATGTAGAACCAGAACGGCGGACGCGCTGGGCGTGCGGCCTTGACCATCAGCACTACGTCGACGATGGCGAGGAACACGAGCAGGGCTGCAAACAGATATACCATGAATGTGGCAAACAGATCGGGCATACAGACTATCCAGATGCCAAAAAGGCCGCTGACGATGCTGACGGCGATGGACGAACTGTCGTTGGTTTCCCGTACTCCGCTTCCAGAGCGATGCCGGCGCATCATTATCCACAGGAGGTTGAATGCCGCAGGAACCAGCAGGGCGCAGCCTATCAGTATCACTATCCATCGGATTACGTCAATCTGCGAGTGCATAGCAATCAATGCGATTCCGGCGATGAGGGTGATAACCGGGGTAAGAAGGTATGATTTTTTATCCATGACGAAAATTTGGAAAAAACGGGTTTGAAATGTAACTATACAATATATACATCAAACTCGTCCCGGTTGTTCATTTCATCATGTCGTACAGAGGCTTTGCACCCACATTACGTGGAGGGTCACGGTTATATGCGGGCTTTTGGCTGTGTGCCCTGGAATGCTTTGAGGTAGCTCGGCGTGGAGTACGCCAAGTCGAGAAATTCTCCGGCGTGCCATGCCTTTTCGGCAAGGGCCACCATGTCGGTGGCGAGAGGCACTATGCCGGAGATGAAAAGGGCGTTGGGATGCCTGATTATATCGACGGCCTTGTCGCTGCCTGTCCCGAATATGGCCAGATGGTGCTGGTCGAGGATGTCTGACAGCGAGGTTTCGTCAAGTATCATAGGTGCTGGGGTGACGACCTCGTTAAGAGCGAGGTCGTAGACACCTGTAAACACTTCCATGCGCCGCGCATCGACCATGGGGCAGTAGAGCGTATCGCCTGGCAGTTCGGCTCCTGAAAACATCACGTGCGTCACGAGCAGACGGAGTGTGTCGACACCTATGAGGGGGATGCCGAGGGCGTATGCGAGTCCTTTGGCTTCGCTGAGTCCGATCCTCAGACCTGTGTAGCTGCCAGGTCCCATGGACACGGCCACGGCATCAGGCTTCATGTCGTGGCGGCGCAGATGCTCCATGCAGTCGCTCAGGAATCCGCTAAGGCGGGCGGCGTGGTTGTGGCTCTCCCATTCCTCGAAGTGCTGGAGTATGAAGCCGTCAGATGAAAGTGCTACCGAGCATACGTCGGCCGATGTCTCTATGCTTATGATTGTGGCCATTCGCTTAGAAGCTGTTTAAGACAAATTTATGCTGAAAAATGTTGTGCAAATTTAGGCTTTTCTGCCTTATTTAGCTAATTTTGCTCTTATAAACACATATCAAGCTATGCTCTTATCAATGACAGGATTCGGAGATGCCACAGTGCATGCCCCGGAGAGAAAAATCACGGTAGAGATAAAATCGCTCAACTCCAAGCAGTTTGACATGTCGGCGCGTGTCCCGGCCATCTATCGCGACAAAGAATTGGAGATACGTAACCGCCTCGCGTCGCGACTGATGCGCGGCAAGGTCGATATGGTCATCACTGCCGAAAGCAGCAGGGGTACCGAGGCTCCGCGTCTCAACCTTGATGTGATGCGTGATTATAAGGAGCAGATTACCAATGCCAGCCGTGAACTCGACCTGCCCCTGCCGACTGACTGGTACAGCGTGCTTGTCAGGATGCCTGATATATATGAATGCACCGATGCGGCATCGTCGAAGGTGTCGGAGGTCGAGGCGCAGGCTCTTGCCGATGCAGTCGACGAGGCTGCCGATGCGCTGATAGAATTCCGGATGCAGGAGGGGGCAAGGTTGGAGGAATTTTTCACCAAGCGCATTGAAGCCATTGCTGCCCTGCTGGAGATGGTGCCGCAGTATGAATCGGAGCGCGTCGCCAAGATACGTGCGCGTATAGAGGACGGTCTCGGTCAGCTGCATATGGTGGACTATGACCGTTCGAGGCTTGAGCAGGAGATGATTTTTTATATAGAGAAGCTCGACATCAACGAGGAAAAGCAGCGTCTGTCGCAGCATCTCAGCTACTTCAAGGCTACGATGAATGCAGAGCCGGGGCAGGGCAAGAAGCTCGGATTCATAGCCCAGGAGATGGGCCGCGAAATCAACACGCTCGGGTCGAAGAGCAACCATGCCGACATGCAGAAGCTCGTGGTCAAGATGAAGGACGAACTCGAACAGATTAAAGAGCAGGTACTCAACGTATTGTAAGGCTTACTTATGGCAAATAAAGGAAAAATCATAATTATATCCGCCCCTTCGGGTACTGGCAAGTCCACAATTATCAACAGGATAATTGCCGATACGTCGCTCGACCTGCAATTTTCAATCAGTGCCACGAGCCGAGAGCCGCGTAAAGGCGAAGCCCATGGTGTCAATTACTATTTTTTCACTGAGGACGATTTCCGCAAGGCTGTTGCAGATGGCCGGTTCGTAGAGTGGGAGGAGGTCTATCCGGGTCGCTTCTACGGCACTCTGCGCAGCGAGATAGACCGTATAACATCCGCCGGTCACAATGTCATTATGGATGTGGATGTCAAGGGCGGGGTCAACATCAAGCGGATTATGGGAGCAGATGCTCTGTCGGTGTTCGTGCAGCCGCCGTCAGTCGAGACGTTGCGTCAGCGGCTGGTAGCCCGCGCCACAGACACTCCCGAGCAGATAGAGCAGAGGGTAGCGAAGGCCGAATATGAGATGGCGTTTGCGCCGCAGTTTGACCGCACGGTGGTCAATGACGACCTCCACACTGCCGTGGAAGATGTACGCAAGTTGGTCAAGGATTTCATCAGCGAGTGATTGGCTCGGATTTGATGCTTAGTCGGTGCGGTTATGGATAATCCAGATCAGCAGGTCATAGGAATACTCGGAGGCTCGTTTAATCCGGTGCATATAGGGCATCTGATGCTGGCATCGTATCTGAGCCAGTTTGGTGGGCTTGATGCGGTATGGCTGACGCTGTCGCCGCTCAATCCGCTCAAAGCGGGTTCGACTGAGCTTATACCTGACATCCAGAGGCTGAAAATGCTCCAGATAGCCACTGCTGATGCTGACGGGGTGGGAGTTTGCGACATCGAGTTGTCCATGCCACGTCCGTCATTTACTATAGATACATTGCGTCTGCTGGCCAAGCGGTATCCGCGCCGTAGGTTCAAGCTTATCATTGGCTCGGACAACTGGCGGATATTTGATAAATGGCGCGAACACGAAGCGATATTGGACGAATTCGGTGTGATAGTATATCCCCGGCCAGGCTATGAGATAGATACTCCCATATATGAGAGCCGTGCGGAGTTTGTCAATGCTCCGATGACCAATCTGTCAAGCACATTCGTTCGCCATGCGCTTGCCAAGGGAGGCGACATGAACTTGTTCCTGCCTCCGGGTGTCTACAGTTACATTGTTGCACATGGACTCTATGGAGTCCGTTCCTCTAAATCAGTCCCTTATGTTAGCACCTAATTCATTAGCGTTCATAGCCCTCTGCAATGAATATTGTCAGGCTATAGAACATGCCAGAGAGTCGACACGCGACGAGTTCGTTGCGACCATGCTGCGGCAGATTCCGCGCATATACATATCGGCTTCGGATCTCAAACCCGAAGAGGATATGCTGGGAGATGAAGCTTATATAGATAATGTGCTTGACGAGCAATATTATGACTCGCTGCGCCGTCATATCGAAAACCTTCTGGGTGAGGATGATTCATATCTTGAAGTATTTGAGGAGGATATGAAATACTCCGATACCCCGATAGCGGCAAGCATATCCGAGGATCTTTGCGACATATTCCAAGTGATGTATAATCTGCTCGATGTGGTGCGCGATGCTCCTGATGAGCTTGTACAGGCATCGCTCGTAGCGGCCAAGGAGGACTTCGAGACATACTGGAGCCGTCCCCTGTGCAACGTGTTCCGAGCCCTCAACAACCTGCGCTACTTCGCATAATGTAGGTTCAAGTCGGATTAGGAATGGGGCTGACGAGCGGATGTCAGGTTTTTGGGCGGTGTTTGCGCGAAAATGTGTAACTTTGTAACTCCCTAAGCTGTGGTCTGAGGGAACTGCTACGGTCCGCTATGAGAATCCCGGGTATAAAGCGCATGTACACGTTCATGTTGGAGAGCTTCTTGCCGCTCTTCGTCATGACATTCTTCATCACACTGTTTATAGTGCTGATGCAGTTTCTGTGGCGCTATATCGACGACCTTGTAGGCAAGGGGCTTGGCGTCGACGTGATAGCTGAGTTATTTTTCTACGCAGCTCTGACCATGATTCCGATGGCTTTACCGCTGGCCATACTGCTGGCATCGCTGATGACATTCGGCAATCTCGGAGAGCAGTTTGAACTTACCGCGATGAAAGCTTCGGGGGTGTCGCTGCTGAGAACCATGAAGCCGCTCATCGCGCTCATCATACTGATAGCCATCGGGGCGTTCTTCTTCCAGAACAATGTGCTTCCTATCGCCCAGACCAAGATGTGGACGCTTCTCTACTCCATGAGGCAGAAATCGCCTGAAGTCGAGATACCCGAAGGGGTATTCTATGACCAGATACCGGGCTACAATCTGTTTGTAGAGACGAAAAACGCCGATACCGGCACGCTCTACAATATGATGATATATGACGTGTCGAAAGGTTTTGAAAACTCGTCGATCATACTCGCCGATTCGGGCCGTCTGGCTTTTACGGAAGATCAGAAGCACCTGTTTCTGAAGCTGTGGAACGGCGAATCTTTTGAGAATCTGAAAGAGGCCGCGTCAAACATGCGTAATGTGCCGTATAGGCGGGAATCGTTTACCGACAAGGAGCTGCTTGTCACATTCGATGCCAATTTCAACCGTCTTGACGAGCAGGGTATGCGTAACCAGTATGTCGGCAAAGACCTCAGCGAGCTGCAGGCTACCATCGACAGCGTGGGTGTGAGGGTCGACAGCGTAGGTGCTATATATGCTGGAGAGCTTCGCCGCCAGCCGATAGTCGGGACGAGCGCTTACAAATCGTCATATGACGGCAAGAAGTACACCTACACAATGGATGACGGATCCGAGAAAGCCGGACGGCTTGTGGATATAGATTCCCTGTTTCGTGCTGCCGGTTCTCGCGAGAGGTCATACATCCAGTCGGCGTTGAATATAGCCCGACGCAATAAACAGAATTACGAGTTTAAGTCCCTTGCCATGGGCGAGGACCGTGAGACCATCCGCCGCCATGCCATAGAGTTGCAGAAGAAGTTCACGCTGTCGTTTGCCTGTGTAATCTTCTTCTTTATCGGAGCTCCGCTCGGTGCCATCATACGCAAAGGGGGGCTCGGTATGCCGCTTGTCATATCTGTGTTCCTGTTTATTTTTTACTATATCATCGACAATACGGGATATAAGCTGGCGCGTGACGGGCGTTGGGAGGTGTGGGAAGGCATGTGGCTGAGTGCTGCGGTGTTGCTGCCGCTCGGCATATTCTTTACCTACAAGGCTGTCAACGATTCGGCTGTGTTCAATGCCGATGCCTACCGTAATTTCATCCGCAAGCTCCTCGGCAAAGCGGCTTACCGCGTTGTCACGTTTAAGGAGCTGGTCATGGATGAAGTAGACCCACAAAAAGCTGTGGAGATGCTTGCACGGCTCAGGGAGGAGGCTGCGCAGGTCATAGCGGCTCATCCGTTGCGGCGATGGTTGCCGCAACGTTATGACCAGACTCGGTTTGACCGGTTGAGCGCCAGTGTTGAGGATGTAGTGGCATATCTTGGCAATTCGCGCGATGTGCTTGTCATCAACAAGCTGATGGATTTCCCGGTGTTCCACACCACCGTTATAGGACGGTTGCGTATGGGGCGAGGGGCGCAGGTGCATGATGCCCGGGCTGTAGTCAAAGTGTGCGACGAGCTCCTCGACATGCTCTCACCTGCATCTACTGAACCAACAAAGAATGAAAATAACGATATATCCAACCGATAACCGAAAACTACGATGAATGAAGATATAAAACTCGACAGCATCGAAGAGGCGATAGCCGACTTCCGTGATGGTAAATTCGTGATTGTGGTCGATGACGAAGACCGCGAAAACGAGGGCGACCTCATCATCGCAGCCGAGAAGGTTACGCCGGAGGCGGTGAACTTCATGGTGACAAATGCCCGTGGTGAGCTTTGCGCACCGCTGACCATATCGCGCTGCCGCCAGCTTAATCTCGACCATCAGGTTGCTGACAATACATCGATGCTCGGCACACCTTTTACTGTCACTGTCGACAAGCTGCCGGGATGTACCACCGGCGTATCTGCCCATGACCGTGCGGCTACCATTAATGCCCTTGCCGACCCCACATCGACGGCTGAAATCTTCGGCCGTCCCGGACATGTGCACCCTCTCTATGCCCAAGACCAGGGGGTGCTGAAGCGTGCCGGCCATACAGAGGCCGCCATAGACCTCGCACGCCTTGCCGGACTGACTCCGGCTGCCGCCTTGATTGAGATTCTTAATCCTGACGGTACGATGGCGCGTCTACCCCAGCTACGCCAGAGGGCCGACGAATGGGGGCTTAAACTCGTGTCGATACGTGACCTGATAGCTTACCGCATCAAAAACGAATCACTCGTGGAGCGTGGCGTGGAGGTGGATCTCCCCACCGAGTACGGCCACTTCCGTCTGATACCTTTCCGCCAGATCGACAACGGTCTGGAGCATGTAGCCCTCATCAAAGGGGACATCACGACACCCGCGCCTGTGCTGCTGCGTGTACATTCGTCATGCGCCACAGGTGACATATTCGCATCAAAGAGATGTGACTGCGGCGAGCAGCTCCACCGCGCTATGCAGATGGTAGAAAAGGAGGGACGGGGCATGATACTGTACCTCAATCAGGAAGGACGAGGCATAGGTCTGATGGAAAAAATCCGCGCTTACAAGCTCCAGGAAGAGGGTATGGATACGGTCGATGCCAATCTGCATCTCGGACATAAAGCCGATGAACGCGACTACGGTGTAGGGGCGCAGATACTCTCCCAGCTCGGAGTCCGTGACATGCGGCTGATTACCAACAATCCTGTCAAACGTACAGGTCTTGAAGGTTTCGGACTCCGTGTGGTCGAGAATGTGCCTATCGAGATAGCTCCCAATGAATATAACCGGGCTTACCTCCACACGAAGCGTGCACGCATGGGGCATGACCTGCACCAGTCGTGAATTAGCAGCTGACGATACAACCGATGACTGAATATTACGATTATCCTAACGATTTCCCCCTTGAACTTGGAGGCTCGCTCTCCAAGCTCAGGATTGCATATAACACTTACGGTACGCTCAATGAGAGGCGTGACAATGTGGTGTGGGTATGCCACGGACTGACAGCCAACAGCGATGTGCAGGACTGGTGGCCCCACACGGTGGAGGAAGGCCGCTTCCTCGACCCTCGCGACCATTTCATCGTCTGTGCCAATTTCCTCGGTTCGCCCTACGGCACTTCTGGTCCCATGCAGGTCGATCCGGCCACAGGCAAGCTCTATCTTGACCAGTTCCCGAAATTTACTATCCGCGACATGGTGCGTGCCCATATGCTTCTTGCCGAGCATCTCGGCATAAGCCGCATCGACACGATGATCGGCGTGTCTGTGGGAGGTTTTCAGGCGTTGGAGTGGGCTGTGATGAAGCCTGAGAGCATTGACAAGATGATACTTATGGCCACTGATGCCATAGCATCGCCCTGGACCATAGCTCTTGACGAGACCATGCGTATGGCCATAGAAGAGGATCCGACATTTGGCGACCCTACACCCGATGCCGGCAAGGCCGGACTTGCCACAGCCCGTGCCATAGCCCTGCTGAGTTACCGTGGTCCGAGCGGCTACAATTTCACCCAGCGTGATGTGGAGGAGCTTCCGGCTGTACACCGCGCATCGAGCTATCAACGTTATCAGGGCGAGAAGCTGTGCAGGCGTTATGACGTGTACAGCTACTATGCCATCCTTAACAGTTTCGATACCCACGACCTCGGTCGCGGCCGTGGTGGTGTGGATGCTGCGCTTGCTACAATCACGGCTAAGACGCTCGTCGTCGGCATCACCACCGATATAGTATTTCCTCCTTACGAAGTCAAGGAACTCGCGTCCAAGATACCCGGGGCTTCGTATGCCGAGATAGAGAGCCGTTTCGGACATGACGGTTTCCTTGTGGAGCATCAGCAGCTCCATGAAGTGTTTAACCCCTTTATCAATGGTTAGTTAAATGAAAAATATCCGTAATTTCTGTATCATAGCGCATATTGACCATGGCAAGAGCACTCTGGCCGACCGTCTGTTGGAATATACCAAGACTGTCACAGGCAAGGACCTGCAGGCCCAGGTGCTTGACGATATGGATCTTGAGCGTGAGCGCGGTATTACCATTAAGAGCCATGCTATACAGATGGACTATGAGCTTGACGGCGAGAAATATGTGCTCAATCTCATAGACACTCCGGGGCATGTGGACTTCTCTTATGAGGTGTCGCGGAGCATCGCTGCCTGTGAGGGCGCGTTGCTTATAGTGGATGCCTCGCAGGGCATCCAGGCCCAGACCATATCCAATCTCTATATGGCGATAGATAACGACCTTGAAATCATCCCCATAATCAACAAGATTGACCTTGACAGTGCCAAGCCAGAGGAGGTCGAGGACCAGATTGTGGATTTGCTCGGCTGCGACCGTGACGAGATACTGCGTGCCAGCGGCAAGACGGGTCAGGGTGTGGAAGACATCCTCAAAGCCATCGTAGAGCGTGTTCCGGCACCCAAGGGCGACCCGGATGCTCCGCTGCAGGCGTTGATTTTCGACTCGGTGTTCAATCCGTTCCGTGGTATCATAGCATACTTCAAGATTCTCAACGGTACTATCCGTAAGGACGACTTCGTGAAGTTTGTGGCAACCGGTAAGGAGTACCATGCCGACGAAATCGGAGTGCTCAAACTTGACATGGACCCGCGTAAGGAGTTGAGTGCCGGAAATGTAGGATATATCATCTCAGGCATCAAGACATCACGCGAGGTGAAGGTAGGTGACACCATCACCCACGTAGAGCGTCCGTGCGACAAGGCTATAGAGGGATTTCAGGAGGTCAAGCCGATGGTGTTTGCAGGTGTTTATCCCATTGAGACGGAGGATTTTGAAAATCTCCGCACATCGCTTGAAAAGTTGCAGCTCAATGATGCGTCGCTGACATTCCAGCCAGAGTCGTCGGCGGCACTCGGATTCGGTTTCCGCTGCGGTTTCCTCGGACTGCTCCACATGGAGATTATACAGGAACGCCTCGGACGTGAATTTGACATGGATGTCATTACCACAGTCCCCAACGTGTCATATCGCGTATATGACAAGCAGGGCAACATGAAAGAGGTGCATAATCCGTCAGGACTGCCTGACCCGACTCTCATCGACCACATAGAGGAGCCGTATATCCGTGCTACGGTCATCACGGCAGCTGACTTCATTGGGCCGATTATGACGCTGTGCCTCGGCAAGCGCGGCGAGTTGGTCAAGCAGGAATACATATCAGGCAACCGCATGGAGATAGTGTTTGACATGCCCCTTGGCGAGATTGTGATAGATTTCTATGACAAGCTCAAGAGCATATCCAAGGGTTATGCATCGTTTGACTATCATCTGCACGACTTCCGCGAGTCTAAGCTCGTCAAGCTTGACATACTCCTCAACGGTGAGAGCGTCGACGCGCTTTCCACACTCACCCATGCCGACAATGCTGTGACATTCGGTCGTCGCATGTGCGAGAAACTGAAAGAACTGATACCCCGCCAGCAGTTCGATATAGCCATTCAGGCTGCCATCGGTGCGAAAATCATAGCCCGCGAGACCATCAAGGCGGTGCGTAAGGATGTGACCGCCAAGTGCTACGGCGGCGACATCTCACGTAAGCGCAAACTGCTGGAGAAGCAGAAGAAAGGCAAGAAGCGCATGAAGCAGATCGGCTCCGTCGAAGTGCCCCAGAAAGCCTTCCTCGCCGTCCTCAAACTCGACTAATCAACCAAATGTGATATATTACCAACGAGGGAGACATCACACCTGATGTCTCCCTCGTTGGTTGAGTTCGATATTATAATATAGCGTTATCCTTGCTTTGGCAGAATCCTCTCAATATCTCTTTTTATTACTGTCCGCTAACTTATAGCGGACAGTAATATTACGAAATATATCTCAGCGGCAAATTCTCCGACCTCAAAGGCTATACAAGGAACTCAACCGATAGAGCCGCAGTCCAAAGGCTGCGTTTGCATAACTTATTCTGGTTCAACGTCCTCAAGGTCATCAACAATCTCAATCAGACGATGTCCTTTAATGCGCAGATTTTTGATTAGATCCATCGGATTGGGAAACGATTCTATCTCTTCTGTATACTGTTCATCGCAAAGAGCGCAATGGTCGGGTTCGTACAGAAGGTGATATACATCTCCATCATATTTGAATTCTACGTCATAGCCTTGAACAGCGAAGTCGTAGAATAGAACTTGACGAGCGTTGTTGGGGTAGCCGCCATAGGCAGTTCCATATCGTTGTTCATTCGGTGGAAACGCCGCATTGAAGCGATTTCCCATTAGATTTTTCCCTATGTACGGGAAATCTTTTTCAGATACCATGATTATTTATAGTTTCTTATTTTGTTGAGAATATCCCACATTTCTTTTGTGAGAGGTTTATCACTTATTGGTTTTCCGTCTTTCCATTTATGATAATGAGGTCCGAGATTCTTATGGTCAATGGTGTGCATTTCCCATATTTTCTTACCGTCTGACCCGTATTTTGCAATTGCTTTCACATCATGCCCATCTTTATAAAATGTTGCGTACACTTTATTGGGGGTATGACTCTCTTCGGGCAGCTTAACACCAGCTTTAGGATTTTTCGGTGTCACGACTTGAATTTGCCCAACCGTTCCGATTGTTTTATAATTCCTCCCGAGGTCGGAATTTGTAGACCTGGATGCAAAACTTCCATTAGCGCTCATTCCGTAATCGTTTAAGGTTTTCGTTCTCAAAATATATTGAACGGGTCTCATCTTCGTTTGGCATTTTGTCGCCGTAACGAATAATTAGTTTGGGATCAAGGACATTAATGGCGGCATCGTATCCCTTCATCCAGAAATATCGAGACATTGGATTACCTTTGATAGCGGTACAGTTTATCGCCACAACCCCATGCTTTGGAAGACCAGTGAATGCATAATCAAAACTGTCGGGACGAGACCAGGATACATTGGGGATGATATTGATGCCCAGTGACTGCCAGTACGCACCAAACGCACTGTTCCACCATGAGTTTTGCATACACAAAAATTGCGGCATGTCCAAATGTTGTGAAAAATCTGGAGAAATGACGTACTTGAAGCGACTGAGTATTTTTGCGTACATCTGTGGATTGTGCATTATTCGAGCAAATGAACGGTCAGCTTCGTAAAAATGCACGATATGGTTGAAACTTTTTGATGATACAGCCTTGCTAAAAGCAATCATTGAGTTTGGTAACTCCTCAATAGTCGTCGTTCGAATTATAGGCTTGCCGCAGTTTCCGTCTGTGTACGTTAGACCGGACAGGATGTCCAACTTTTTTAGATAAAAATCCGCAGTTCTGTTGGCTCTTGTTTTTTTATGCGATAGGCCATGTTCGCTTTCTTCTGACTCGATTGGCGAATTAAAAAGTGGTAAAAGTTCTGCCATAAGCAAAATTGTTAATGAGTTAAGTTAAAAATAGCAACACCCTTGCATTTATGGCAGACAAAGATTATCTTTGTAAGATTAAACACTGTTATACGATGTAATGTGGAAGTTCGCCGTATATAGTGTGCAACTTAATCTTCAGAGCGGCATGGTTGCATCTATGCCGCTCTCGCCTTTTTTCTTGTTATACGGTATTCATAGGACAAATAGTTTTTGAATCGTTTTACAATTGCAAAGGTAAACAATTGCTTGGGATCAGTAGAAAATCAGTGGGGATAGCCATAGATGTTAGCGATTCTGAACAAGAAAAATTTCTTATCAGCCACACCTCTGAGGTTCGCTCTGAAGAGTTTAATTTTTGCATTGAAAGACTCCGCCATTGCGTTCGAGGAGCGGTTGTTGTAGAAGTTCAGGATACCATCGTAGTGTTCATAGAATGTTGCCGCAATCACATTGAACGAATGGAACGAAGCTTCCTCGACTTTGTTGTGCCACCTTGCCATTGACAGGCGTGCTGCATCCTTGGTTGTGTTCTTTGAAAATATCATCCTGAGGGAATGACACAGACCGTATGCCTTTTGGATATCGGGATATTCATCAAAGAGGATTGCAGCGCGTTGTTTCTGCCTTTCGGTCCATTTGTCAGCGGACTTGAACAACAAGCAGCGCGAGCGGATAGATAGCGGAACGGCTCGTATCGCCCGCCATTAAGTTTCGCCTCCTCCATCTCGTTATTTGCCTGCTGGATGGCATCCCAACGATGTATGATGCGGAGTTCCTGCACAGCTTCACAGGCGAGTTTCTGAATGTGGAAACGGTCGATGACCCGTCTTGCTTTTGGAAAGCACCATGACACGATCTTGCGCATGCTGTCCGACAAATCAAGCGTCACCTCTTCGACGTTGCCCCGCTCATCCTCACCGATACGTTCAAGCACGGCAATGACATCCTCTGATTTCGTTCCGGCAACGGTCGCCACCAAGGATCGCTCGCGTGTGCGCGCATCGCGGTTGGCTACAAATGTGTACAGTTCTCCATTTGAAAGGGCGGATTCATCTATGGCCAGTCCGGGGCCGATGTTCTCCGGTATCAACACCCATTCATCGGCATGCTCCAGCTGGTCCCATTCACGGAAGCCGCTGAGCGTTTCCTTGTACTGTTTTTCAAAAGTACGGCCGTCTATATGGTAGAATTCCTCAAGCGTACGGCAGGTCACGGGGGACGTCGCCATACGTCTGTTTTAAAAAAGCTCCAAATTCTTTGGAGTAGCGGGTGCCTTTGGCTGTGACATCAAGCCCGGGGGGAAGGCTGAAGCTGTTGCCTGTACGCACATCCACCCATCGTCTGCGGCGTATCTTCAATATTACCTTGTGGTCGCGTATGGGAAAGTCTGTCACCGAGACTGCCTCCATGAACCCCTTGGACTCAAAGTGAACATCACCCGACAGCTCAGGCGACATTTTTTCGTCAAGGTGTACGTGAATCTCGGTTGATGTCTTTTCAACACTGACAACATCAAAATATTTGAGTATCTCCGAGGGTAGCACTACCTGTGCCAACATCTCCAACTGTGAACTTGCCATACGGCAAAGTTCGTAATTTCTTAGGAATCTATCCCCACTGATTTTCTACTGACCCCAAGTTCGATAATGGAAAATAAAATTTCAATAACACCTTTTGTAAAAAAAAGATTCCATATGCCACCTCTGTGGCATAAATCTGAATCAATGGCAAATTTACAAACAAATAGTATTTGTAGGGCTATTGTTGTGGATTTTTTTACAGAAGTCAAGATGACCTCATATAATCTTAAGAAATCGATGGTGTTATGGCATAAGAAAAAGGGTATACAGGCACGGATGAGGTGCATGTATTCCCTTTTGTTTGGGAATATGAGAAGACTGAGGCTTGCGCTGGCAGCCCATACAGGGCTATTAATTGTCTATTGTCTTTATGACGGAGATTGCGCTCCGTACTGCTGTCTCTACGCCCCAGTGGGGCTTGGTGGATGTACCGTTAACTGCCATGCCTCGGATTGGGATAGAATCAGGGGATGGCGAGGCGGAGGGCTTCGGTGGCTATTTCGGTCTGGGCGGCGGTGAGAGAGGGGAGCGGCGATAGGGTGCGCTGGGTCGCCATCATGGATGTGCGCGGTGTGGCGAGGGCCTGCATGGCGGCTCGCGAGCCCTGCATCGGGGTCGACATCAGCGGACGGGCGATATGGTCGGCGATGGTGTCGACCCAGCCGTAGCCGAGGCGTATCATTGGCGTGTTGACTATGCCCGGGTCGGCACAGTTGACCCGGATGCCGCGATAACTTACGCGCTCGGCAAGCAGGGTCGCTGCCCATGTGAGTATCTGCTTGCTCCGGCCGTAGTTGTTAAACCGTTGGGCGAAGTTTGTGGCATAGGTGGCTTTGGCTACAAAGTCGCGGCGCAGCAGCGGAAAGCGGCGCATCAACGAGGAGGTCATCACCACAGCAGCTCCTTGACGCAGTTTGGGTAGCAGCGTCAGTGTGAACGCGAGGGTGGAGATGCAGTTGACTTGCAGTGACATCTCGAAGCCGTCAGGACTCAGTTCGGTGTGGTCGATCTGCATCACTCCGGCATTGTTGATGACGGCGGTGATGTCGTGTCCCATAGCCCCGATTTCTGCAGCCGCCTTGCGGGCTTGCCACGCAGTCGAAAGGTCGAGCCGCGCCGGGATGATGAGGCTCGGCGACTCGGGGTATATCACATCAAGGTTATGGATGTATGGGCGCATACGCTCAGGCTGGCGGCATGCCGCTATGATGACAGGTTGACCGGCGCGGTAGAGGCGTTCGGTTATGGCAAGTCCCATGTCGCCCGTGGCTCCTGTCACTACCACGGCTCCGTTGGTCGGTTGGTATTCTAAGTAACTCACAAAAATTAGTTAATTATTAAATTTTCAAGTAACCCTGCGGGCTTTCATATCCTTGCTCGTCTTTTCGGCTGATTTATAACTCTCACTCAGTCGCTTAGCTCGCTAAGCTCCATCGTTCGACTTAAAAATCATCTCGAAAATCCTTCACAATTATATGCAAGCTAATTTTTGCAAGTTACTTATGTCAATCATTTTATTCGGTCGAGTAGTTTTGTTTTTATTAAATGTCGTGCGCTTATAGGTAGCATCGCCACGAGAGGGATGGTTATGCGGTTGAGCAATCCGTTGATATACTGCGATTTGCGGCGCATACAGCGATGCAAGGCATTACGCACGAATTTCTCTGGGGTGGCAAGCGCACCGACGCGGACACCGAGGCGTTGCAGATTGCGTGGCAGTCCGAACAGGTCGGTAGCTATGCCTCCGGGGCAGGCTACCGTTACCGTCACGCCGCTGCCGCGCAGTTCCACATTGAGAGCTCGTGAAAACACCCTGATGTAGGCTTTGGTGGCTGCGTACAGAGCTATGCCCGGCATTGGCATCCAGCATGACATCGACGACATGTTGAGGATGCAGCCTCCGCCCGTTTGCACCATCCGTGCCGCCATCAGTCGTGACAAGTGGGTCACGACTCGCATGTGCAGGTCTATGTAAGTGTTGATGCGCTCACGGCTTAGGTCGTTGACAGCCTTGAAGTCGAAGATACCGGCATTGTTTATCAGCAGGTCGGGAGTTAGTAATGCCGCATCAAGGTGTTGCATAATCTTATGGGGTGCATCCGGTTCTGTAAGGTCAAGGCGCAACGTGTGTATATCCACATCGACAGCCGACAGGACGCAGTCGTTGCGGTCGATGAGCAGCAGCGAGCAGCCGTCGGCAGCCAATGCCTCTGCAAAACAGCGTCCTATGCCCGATGCCGCCCCGGTGATGACGGCAAGTCGCCACGGATATGTTCGTTTGGATGTCATACTGATGGATAGCGACGTTTAAGACGGTCGAGTTCGCGGATGAGCGGTTTAGGTATGTCGTCGACGCAGTGGTGACACGCCATTTCGCGTGAATACATCCGCGCTATGCAGTAATTCACGTGGTCGCACCCTGCCGTTTCCTCTCCTGCTGCCATACGGTTGACGAAGTCGGGACGGCGCAGCAGGGCGCGTCCCATCTGCACAAATTCAAACTCTTCGTCAAGGACTTTCTCGATGCTTGAGCGTGTGCTGCATCCTCCCACGTAGACCAGCGGCAGCTTCAGCTCCTTGCGAAACAGACGTGCGTCGTCAAGAAAATATGTCTCGGTATAGGGTACGGTCGGCACCATCATCTTGCCGAACCACCTCACTCCCCAGCGCAGCCACCATGGATGCATGTAGTGGCTCATGGAACGGATGGGCATCGGTCCGCGCATGACATACATCGGGGCTTTGCTGACGAACCCCCCTGACAGCACCAATGCGTCAGCTCCGAGCTGCTCCAATTCGCGGGCTATCACCAACGCCTCATCTATCTCTATGCCCCCCTTGAATCCGTCACGCATGTTGGTCTTGACGAGGATGCCGATTTTGTCGTCGGCTGCACGAGTCACCTCTTCCATGCACATACGCATAAACCGCATACGGCGGTCGAGCGAACCGCCGTAGCTGTCACGGCGGCGGTTGGTGTATGGCGAAAGAAACTGGCTGATGAGATAGCCGTGTCCGGCATGTATCTCCACGCAGTCCATGCCGGAGTCGATGGCCATGCGCACGGCATCGCCAAACGAGCGGGCGAGTCCGGGCAGTTCGTCGGCACGGAGGGCGCGTACAGGACTGTAACTGTAGAGGTTATAACCTCCAGATGCCGATACCGGGGTTTCGCCGGCTGTGCTTTTGTGCGACATGTTGCCGCAGTGGCCTATCTGTATGGATGCCTTGGCTCCGTGGAAGTGTATGGCATCAGTGATGCGCCGGAGGTCGGGGATGACTTCGGGGCGCAGCAGCAGTTGCGTGTCAAACGACACACCGCTGCGAGTGGCAGAAGCATAGGCAAGCGTGGTCATGCCTACACCTCCACGTGCCACGCTCTCATGGTAGTCAAGGAGCATCTGTGAAGGTGAATTGCCGGGGCACATGCCCTCGAAAGCGGCAGAGCGGATAGTGCGGTTGCGCAGTGTCACCGGGCCTATCTTGGCCGGTGTGAACAATAGTGAGCCGGGGTATCGGTCGGTGTCGGTCATGCGGAAAAATCAATAAATGAATGGAATGATGTGGCGGCGATGCAGTTTGGTATATGCATCGCCGAACTCGGTCTCATAGCGGCGGCTGAGGTCGCGGGCGCGAGGAGCAAGATTGGCAAACGTCCATAGCGCGAATACCGCGCCAGCCCATGACCACGTCAGTATGGCGAAGCCTGTCCACTCGACAAATTCGCCGAAATAGTTGGCAGATGTCACGTAGCGGAACATACCCCCCTTGGGTATGTAATGTGCCGTGTCGCCGGGACGGCGGAGATGGCGTATGATATGGTCGCTGTGGAGATTGATGGCCATGCCGGCAATGAACAGAGTCGTGCCGGCTATCATCTGCCATGACCATAGCCATGACAGCGGATAGCGGTCGGCTGGGCTCACATATAATATCCATCCGCCCTGCATTAGGGCGTTGAGGGTATTGAATACCATGCCCATGGCTATTATTGCAATCGGCATGGGTGAGCTGCGGCGTATCAGCAGTGGGAAGATGAATGAGCGTTGCAGATAGTGGATCTGGAATAGGGTAAACATCACCAACGGGGCGGTGTCGAACCTGCGCGATGAATACCACCAGAGCATACACATCACGATGAATACGGGAGCTTCCATCACTATCCACCCGATGCGATTAGGTATGCACGGACCCCAGTGTCTGCCGCGCATCATCCCATAACCGGCTGTGACGAAATGCAAAGCGACGAACACGACTGCGGCAGTCACGGCCATGGCCGTCAGGAAAGTATTGAAATAGTCCGGGTCGAACAGGGCAAGGCTGTGTGACATAAGTAGCTCACAAAAATTAGTTTATATTAAATTTTTCAAGTAACCCTGCGGGCTTGCATATCCTTACTCGTCTTTCCAGCTGATTTTTAACTCTCACTCAGTCGTATAGCTCACTAAACTCCATCGCTCGACTTAAAAATCACCTCGAAAATCCTTCACAATTATATGCAAGGTAATTTTTGCGAGTTACTTAGAGCTGGAATATTTTGCTTTTACGCAAATGTAATAAAAATTGCGTGGATAGCGATAAATGGCTAAATTTGCCAATACATAATTATGGATTTAAGTTGTAAATGATTATAGTATATGAACTTTATTGAGACTGAAATTAAAGGCGTGTGGATTGTCGAGCCCAAGCGTTTCGGCGATGCTCGCGGTTATTTCATGGAATCGTTCAAATTAGAGGAGTTCCGCAAACATGTGGGAGACATCCACTTCGTGCAGGACAACGAGTCGATGTCGACACGCGGAGTACTCCGTGGTCTGCATTTCCAGAAAGGAGAATTCAGTCAGGCGAAGCTCGTGCGTGTCAGCCGTGGCGCGGTGCTCGATGTCGCTGTGGATTTGCGTGGCGGCAGTCCGACATACGGCAAGTATGTGGCTGTGGAACTCAGTCAGGACAATGCCCGCCAGCTCTTCATACCACGAGGAATGGCTCATGGTTTCTTGGTGTTGAGTGATGAGGCCCAGTTCCAGTACAAAGTAGATAACGTATATGCTCCCCAGTCAGAAGCCACACTGCGTTTCGACGACGAAACCGTAGGTGTCAACTGGCCTATACCGCGTGAGGAGATGCTCCTGAGCCCCAAAGACCTCAAGGGTCTGTCGCTCGGAGAGGTAACGCCATTTTGAGTAGACATTGTCTGATAAAACCGACATAACACTGCGGACGGAGCTGGGGCAGCGGTTGTCCCAGCGGTTGTCGCCTGTGCAGTTGCGACTTGGCCGTCTGCTTGAAATGACAGCCAACGAGGTGGAGGACGAGGTACGCGCAGCTGTCGATGAAAACCCTGCCATAGAGGTCGTGGAGGCTCCCGAACCAGCCCCGGTTTATGAACCTGACCGGCTCATCCCACGCTATACCTCCGGAAGCTATGCAGACGGTGAATATACTCCGTGGGAGACATTGCAGGAAACCCATGTAGCCACCCTTCAGGAGCAGCTCGCAGAACAGCTCCAAGAGCTTGAACTTTCAGACAGCGACAGGGAGATAGCGCGGTACATAATCGGGAACATAGATGACAACGGTTATCTTACCCGGGCTGTCGGAGCCATAGCGTCGGACCTGATGGTGCAGACGGGCGAAGATGTCGTCGAGTCTTCTGTTGAGCGGATGATTGATGTCATCCAGCATCTGGAACCTGCCGGAGTGGGTGCGCGCGATTTGCGTGAGTGCCTGCTGCTGCAGCTTAATCGGCGCATAGAAGGCAATCCCTCATCCGTAGCGTCGAGAAATGCCCTCTCCATAGTGTCGGATTACTATGACGAGCTGGCGCTGATGCACCTTGACCGCATAGCCTCGCGCATGAAACTATCAGACGAAGCGATGCGGGATGCTTTAGGCCAGATACGGTCACTCAATCCCAAGCCTGGCGCCGGGGTGGCTGCTCCTGGGTATACGGAGCGTGCCAATGTCGTGTCGCCCGATTTCATAGTGGAAAATGACGGTAACCGCCTGACGGTGTCAGTTCCTAATCGGTTGCCCGAACTGGCTGTAGCCGAGTCGTTCGCGATAGACGATGCCGAGCCGATGACACCCGCCCGACGCAAAGATGCTGCCGCCATGGCTCCTTACCGCGACGAGGCGGAGACTCTGATAACTGCGTTGAAGATGCGGCAGGACACCCTTTTGTCGGTGATGAAAGCCATCGTCGGCCTGCAGAAAGCCTTTTTCCTGTCGGGAGATACGCTGGATTTGCGTCCGATGTTGCTTAAAGATGTCGCAGCCCTGACAGGCTACGATATCAGCACGGTGTCACGTGCCACCAACGGCAAGTATGTCGCAGCCCCCACAGGCATCTATCCGCTGAAAATGCTTTTTAATGACCGTGTTACGGATGACTCTGACGCCACAGCCCACGAAATCATGGCGGCTCTGCGTGAATTGATAGAAAGCGAGGATGCCCGCAGGCCTCTGAGCGATGACGCGATAGCCGATGCCCTTGCAGCTAAAGGATTCAACATCGCCCGGCGCACCGTGACCAAATACCGCGAACGTATGGGAATCCCTACTTCGCGTTTACGTCGCGGCCTGTCGTGACGCGATTATAACACTCACCATATACTTCACATTATGAACAAATTCTTTTTGGCAGTGTCGACGGTGTTCAGTCCGTTGCTTGTGACGACTTACGGTGTAATCTTGGCGATGTCGCTGACTTTCCTTGCGGTGCTGCCGGCCACCACCCGATTGCTTACTGTCGGTATGCTGTTTTTCATGACGGCAGTCATCCCGGCCGTGTCGATTATGGTGATGAAACGTCTTGGCATGGTGAGTGACCATTCGTTGAGTGAACGCAGCGAACGCACTCCGGCTTATCTCATCAGCGCGGTGTGTTATATAGCTGCCGCGATTTACCTTATGAAAGTCCATTCGCCTGATTGGTTGTGGCTGTTTGTTGCCGGAGGGTTGTTGTCGTTGGTCATCAACGTGGTAATCACGCGATGGTGGAAGATAAGTGCGCATATGACAGCCATGGGCGGGCTGGTAGCCTTGCTGTTCCGTTTCCAGCTATCGTATATAGCCATATATGATATGCAGTGGTGGATTATCGGTGCGATAGTTTTGACCGGCATTGTCGGGTCGGCACGTATATACCGCGAGCGTCATGACCTGTGGCAGGTGCTTGCAGGCACGGCTTGCGGATTTGTCTGCGTGTTTTTCATCACTATGATACATGGATAATTATTAAATATAGATACATAATGAAGCCAATAGTCAGTATTATCATGGGGAGTACTTCCGATCTTCCCATCATGGAGAAAGCAGCCAAATTTCTCAACGATATGCAGATACCGTTTGAGATGAATGCCCTTTCGGCTCACCGCACACCTGCGGCTGTCGAAAAATTTGCTTACGAGGCCAAAGACCGAGGCATAAAGGTGATTATAGCCGCCGCCGGTATGGCCGCCGCGCTTCCCGGTGTTATCGCAGCCATGACACCACTGCCTGTAATAGGTGTGCCTATCAATTCCACCCTTGACGGACGTGATGCCCTTTACAGCATAGTCCAGATGCCTCCGGGTGTGTCTGTCGCTACCATGGGCATCAACGGTGCCATGAATGCAGCCATTATGGCAACACAGATAATAGCCCTCAGCGATGCAGAGGTGGCTGGACGTTTCGATGTGTACCGCAGTGGACTCGCATCCAAGATAGAAAAAGCTAATGCGAGCCTTGCCGAGGTGCATTACGAATTCAAGACCAACTGATAAGTAACTCACCCCAATAATACATAATATAAACATCATTTCTGACATGCAACGGCGCAAAACCATCTCCGTCAGGGTCGGCAATGTCAACATAGGCAGCGACCACCCGATAGCTCTCCAGTCCATGACATCTACATCAACCATGGATACGGATGGCAGTGTGAACCAGATACTCCGCATTGTGGCCGCCGGGGCCGACATCGTCAGGCTGACCGCTCAGGGCGAGCGTGAAGCCGTCAACCTTGAGGAGATCCGCCGGCGTGTCAGGGAGCAGGGGGTAGACGTGCCTTTGGTGGCTGATATACACTTCAACCCTAAAGCGGCTTTCGCCGCTGCATCGAGGGTGGAAAAAGTCCGTATCAATCCTGGTAATTTCGTCGATCCCGGACGCACGTTCAAGAAGCTTGAATACACTGATGAGGAGTATGCCAAGGAACTCGTGCGCATCGACGAGGCATTGACACCGTTTATCGAACTGTGCCGGCAGCACGGCACAGCTATCCGCATAGGTGTCAACCACGGTTCGCTTTCCGACCGTATCATGAGCCGGTATGGCGACACTCCCGAGGGGATGGTGGAAAGTGCTATGGAGTTTCTTAGGGTTATGGTCAAGAGAAACTTCAATGATGTGGTCATTTCTGTCAAAGCCAGCAATGTGCTTGTGATGACCCGTACAGTCAGGCTGCTTGTTGAAGCCATGGACAAAGAGGATATGCACTTCCCTCTGCATCTCGGTGTCACAGAGGCCGGTGACGGCGAGGACGGACGTGTGAAAAGCGCGGTAGGCATAGGCTCATTGCTCCTTGACGGCATCGGTGACACTATAAGGGTGTCTCTCAGTGAGGAGCCGGAGGCGGAGATACCTGTGGCAAAAATGCTCGTCGATTATATAGCTTCCGACCCTGTGAGATTGTCGGCTCCGAAGCGTCAGAGGTCGATACCGGCGGTTGTAGGGCTGGATATGGCGGTCGATGAGGCTTCGTTGATTTCTGACAGGGTGCTGTCGGTCGACTACCACGGTTTTACCCCCGACGAGGTGACTGTACGCGCTGCAGTAGACCTCGGTGCGCCTTTATTGAGAGGCGAGGGTGATGCCGTCAGCATCACGGCCGATTGCCTGACACCTCAGCAGTGCCACAATCTTGCATTGTCGATACTCCAGGCGACCCGTCTGCGTTTTTCCAAGACCGAATACATAGCATGTCCGAGCTGTGGGCGCACCCTGTTTGACCTCCAGTCGACACTTCGCGACATCAAGGCGGCAACATCGCATCTCAAACATCTGAAGATAGGGGTCATGGGTTGTATAGTCAACGGCCCCGGAGAGATGGCGGATGCCGACTATGGATATGTGGGTGCTTCGGCAGGGCATATCACCCTGTATAAAGGCAAAACGCCGGTAGAAAAGAACATATCCCAGGAGGAAGCCATACCCCGTCTGATAGAACTGCTCAAACGCGAAGGCCAATGGGTTGAGCCTAAATGATTTAAACAGTATCATTGGTGTCATGTCGGAGACTCGTGATTTTACCGCTCTTGATGAGAGGATGATGCGCCGGGCTATACAGCTTGCATACAATGGCCGCATGGATGTGTCGCCTAATCCTATGGTGGGATGCGTCATAGCTGTCGGTGACAGGATAATAGGGGAGGGCTACCACCGGCGGTGCGGAGAGGGTCACGCCGAGGTCAATGCGGTCGCCTCTGTTACAGATGCCGCGTTGCTACGCGAGGCTACCGCCTATGTGACATTGGAGCCGTGCAGCCATTACGGCAAGACACCTCCGTGTGCGCAGCTGCTGATTGACCGGGGGTTGAAGAGGGTCGTGATAGGTTCTGGCGACCCCAACGTTAAGGTCAATGGTCGCGGAGTGGCCATGTTGCGCGAGGCTGGCATAGAAGTGGTGACAGGAGTGCTTGAAGATGATTGTCGGGCGATTAATTCCCATTTCATGACTGCATTTTCCCATAACCGTCCATACGTGATGCTCAAATGGGCACAGAGTACGGATGGCTTCATGGATGTAGCCCGGACTGCGTCGGATACACCGTATCTGTTTTCAACGCCCCTTAACAGGGCTATAGTGCACAGACTGAGAGCCACGCATGACGGCATCATGGTAGGCAGGCGTACTGCGGAGCTTGACCGGCCTGCGTTGACAGTAAGGTATTGGGCGGGGCGCAATCCTCGTAAAATCATCGCTGACGGCAACGAGAGTGTTCCTGATCTGTTAGCCGGATTACGCTCCGAAGGGATTACTTCCCTGCTTGTAGAGGGTGGGGCGACATTGCTCTCAGCCTTTATCGGCAGCGGTATGTGGGATGAGGCCAGAGTCGAAGTTGCGCCAGTCATTCTTGGCGATATGGGCAGAGCCAAAGCCCCGGTCATGCAGGTGCTGCCTGAGTCGTATGTAACGGTAGACGGTAATAAGGTGTTTATTTACAGAAATATATAGGACGTGTCAGTTTCTGTCAGGAATAGTGGTTGGGGATGTCTGACAGTGTCCTTTGAGGATTCGGATGTGTGTTAAAAATCATATAAAAACATGCAATCTTTATCCTGTGTCCGGTATCGTTAAGAAATTGTTGTTAACTTTGCACGTTGAAAAAGTACGTATTTTTTTGATTCAACCATGAGTAAGTATCTGTTGGTTCTTTCTCTGATGACCGTAATGGTTTTGTTTTCAACATCTTGCAATAGCAAGAGTGATGAAGAGGAGGAAGGTCAGAACGTCAGCTATACCAGCACTGTGATAAGTTCGTTCGCGCTCGTTGAGGACGATGAAGTGCTTCGTGACCTTGAAACGGTATATTTTACTATAGACCTTAACAATGCGCTGATATACAATGCCCAGCCGTTGCCTAAGGGAACAGACGTGTCGTCTCTTGCCGTGACTATCGGCACAGGAGTCCTCTCGGCTATCAGCATCTCTTATGTCGATGCCGACGGAGTTACGCAGACGGTGGATTATATGGCAGATTCAAGTGCTAAAATCAATTTTGCACACGGTCCTGCCACTGTCACCGTCACAAGTGGCGACGGCAATCATACACGCTCATATGAGGTCTCGGTAAATGTATATGAGGTCGAAGCCGACCTACTTGCTTGGGATGACACTTCCAGTGCCGAATTGCCCACGACTCTCGGAGTAGACAATGTGACGGCAGCTAAAGCCGTGGACTTCAAGGGGCAACCTCTTGTATTGACCTCCAATGGCAATGGAGAGCTATGCATAGCCACATGTGCCGACATCAATAATCCACAATGGACGTTCGTCTCGCCTGTCGCTCCTGCTGGTGGTGTCAAGGTAAATACTCTGGCTGTTTGTGGCGATAATCTGTATGTGGTCGCCGCCGGTGATGCCCTGTTGACATCGGCTGATGGTGGTCAGAATTGGGTCGACACAGGCGCGAGCATGTCATATATATATGGAGAATATGCGGGCCGTTTGCTCGGCAACGTGAAAGATGCAACCGGCGCATATAGTCTGATAGACTACCCCGGAGGCACGGCCGCTGTACTGCCGGAGGGATTCCCCGTAAGCGGCACATCGCAAATGCTGTCATATGAACAGCTGTGGATGGAATCACCAATCGGTATGATGATAGGCGGCACGCTCGCTGACGGCTCGTTGACTGATGCATGCTGGGCCTATGACGGCTCGACGTGGTGCAATATCGCAGTGACTGCCGCTCCTCAGCGTACAGGCGTGACTCTCGTACCTTACTTCGTGTACCGCACAGAGTCCACCAGCTGGGTGACGACGAAACTGACCGCATTCATAGCCATGGGTGGCACCAATCCCGACGGCTCTATCAGTAAAGAGGTTTATGTGTCTACAGACTATGGGACTCATTGGCTGCTTGCCGACGACTCTTTGCAGCTCCCGGATGAATTGCCCTCATTTTCATCGGCTTCTGGACTCGTATACTCTCGCATGATGTCGGCCGACCAGCTTGCAGCTGCTTCGTGGGAGGCTGTCGCCTCTAATGAAATGCCTCTCTGGGTGGCAAGTAATTATGTCAAAGACAATGCGGGGATAACGCCCATTACAGAGTGGGAGTGTCCGTACATATATCTCTTTGGAGGTGCCGACGCATCTGGCTCCATTGATGGAAAAATCTGGAGAGGTGTGATAAACCGTCTGACATTCAAGCCCTTGCAATAAATGGCATCCTCTTTTGGACATATGATCCGTTGGCACTTGCCAAAAGCTACGATGACGCTTGTCGCTGTCATCGCGTTTGTTGGTGTGTCTTCTCAACGGGTCAGTGGCCAGTCATGGCAGTCGTTTGAGGAACCGTATAAATTTGACTTCGGGCTGGCTATGGGCATGGCCGGTTACTGGGGCGACCTGAGCAGCAACATGTTCTCAGACCCAGGGCTGGCGGCTTCGGCTCTGTTTCATTACCGATTTGATGCCCGCTGGTTGGTCAGAGGTAGTTTTACCGGGGCTCAGCTTAGCGGCTCGAACAAGAATGCAGAGAATGTAGTACCAGCCGGGATGTTGGAATTTTCGGCGGGATTCTATGCTTTGGATGCACGTGCGGAATTTAATTTCCTCAATTTCGGAATCGGAGAGACATATAAGCAGCTTAGCCGCTGTACTCCGTATCTCGGGCTGGGTCTTGGTGCGGCCATGTCTCGTGTCAACAAAGAGAGCCACGTGGCCATGACGATTCCGATGTCGTTCGGAGTCAAGTACAAGATATCCGAGAGGGTCAATCTCGGTGCGGAATGGACATTTATGAAAGTATTCGGCGACAAGGTGGACGGTTACGAGAATCTTACAGGTGTAGCGACCGATTTCCTGCGCCATACCGACTGGGTGTCCACCATACAGCTTTATTTCACATATGAGTTTGGTCGCAGATGCGTGGCATGCAACCGCCATGAATAATAATCGGTTATAATCATCAGGCAATATGACTGTACAATCGACCATACCAGCTCCGCATGTTTCTGACACCAAGGTGCCGGTACATGTTGCCATAATCATGGATGGCAATGGACGCTGGGCCAAAGCCCGCGGACTTGACCGTTCGGCCGGCCATGTGGAGGGTGTAAATACTGTCCGGCGGATTACCGAAGCGGCCTCTGAGGCCGGTATCGGATATCTGACGCTGTATGCGTTCTCTACCGAAAACTGGAACAGGCCTCAATCGGAAGTCGATGCTTTGATGCACCTCATAGGCATAGCCATAGAGCGTGAAACACCGGATCTGATTCGCAACAATGTAAGGCTGGCCATGATAGGAGATACGGACCGTATGCCGTCTGAAGCCCTTGGCCGTCTCAACGGTTGCATTGAGGCCACCTCGCATTGCACGGGATTGACGCTGTGTCTCGCACTTAGCTATTCTGCCCGCTGGGAGTTGGCGGAGGCTGTCCGCCGCATATCCAATGAGGTAGCCGACAGACGTTTGGCTGTGGGTGACATAGATGAGCATACCGTATCGCGGTTTCTTACTACCGCTTCGATGCCTGACCCCGATTTGCTCATACGCACAGGAGGCGACCAGCGTATCAGCAATTTCTTGCTATGGCAGATTGCTTATTCAGAGATATACTTCACACCGACATATTGGCCGGATTTCACCAAGGAGCAGTTTCGGGAGGCTCTTGACTCCTATGCCGGACGTGAACGCCGGTTCGGACTCACGTCCGAGCAGGTCTTGTCGGATTGCGACGGGGCGACTTCGCCATAGATACGGTACGCGATTACATAACCCTTTCGCCTGTTAATTTAATCCGTATATACCCATTCATTATTTACAATAGATGCTTCGATACATCACTTTCTCATATGCCTCTCTGGCAGACATGTTTCGACGGACGCTGTCACGTATCTCTTTAGCAGTGGTAGTGTTGGCGGCTTTTGTAGTGCTGGCTCCGGATGGCGTTATGGCTCAGGAGGCCGACACTGTGCCTGCTGACACGGCACAGGAACGGGTCATGATGCCTGTCGATACGATATTCAACCCTAATATAGTCTACACGACCACTCCTCGTATATATGAAATATCCGGAATCACAGTTGACGGTGCCCCTAACTACCAGCGTGAAGTAGTCATAGGTTACAGCGGACTCAGGGTAGGCAGTCGTATTGAGATTCCGGGTAAGGATATAACAGAAGCTGCAAAGCGCCTGTGGGATCAGGGTTTGTTTGCCAATGTGCAGATTCTCGTAGACAAATTCGTCGGTGACAAAGTGTGGCTGCGTCTGAACTTGCGGCAGCAACCGCGTATTGGCACCATTAACTTCCATGGGGTGAAGAAAGGTGAGCAGAAAGACCTTGAAGACCGCCTGAAGCTGATGAAAGGCAACCAGATTACACCCAATATCGTCAATCGAGCCAAGCAGATCATCAAGAAATATTTTGATGAGAAAGGATTCCCCAATGCCAATGTAACGGTTTCGACTGCTGAAGACATCTCGGAGCCTAACTATATGACTGTCGACATCGTGGTCAATCGTCATGACAAGATAAAGGTGCACAAGATATACATCAGCGGCAATGAAGCACTTTCTGATAGGAAAATCAAAGGTGCGATGAAAAAGACCAACGAAAACGGCAACATCCTCAACCTCTTCAAGCAGAAGAAGTTTGTGGAAAGCGATTATCAGGACGACCTCAACCGCATTATCCAGGCGTATAACGAACGGGGCTATCGCGATGCCAAGATATTGAAGGACAGCGTGGTGCCTTATAGCGAAAACCGTGTGGACGTATACATTGAAGTAGAGGAGGGCGATGTGTATTACATCCGTAATATCGAATGGGTCGGTAATACCGTATACCCTACGGAAGTCCTCCAGGATCTTCTCGCTATGAACCCGGGCGATGTCTATAACCAGAAGCGTCTCGAAAAGCGTGTGCGCGAGGACGACGATGCTGTCAGCAATCTGTACATGAACAACGGCTACCTGTTCTTCAACCTTGTGCCTATCGAACGCAATGTCCGCAATGACTCCATCGATTTGGAAATGCGCATTATGGAAGGCCCCCAGGCGCGTATCAACCAAGTAATCATCAACGGTAACGACCGTCTGTATGAGAGGGTTATACGGCGCGAGCTCCGTGTCAAGCCAGGAGAGCTTTTCAGTAAGGAAGACCTCATGCGCTCGGCTCGTGAGATAGCTGCCACAGGTCATTTCAACCCTGAAAACATGGATATCCGTCCGCAGCCCAACGAGGACGACGGCACCGTGGACATCATCTTCAACCTCGAGTCCAAAAACAACGACAAAATAGAGTTTTCGCTTGGTTGGGGCCAGACGGGAGTCATCGGTAAGGTGGCTCTGTCATTCACCAACTTCTCGATACAGAACCTGCTTCATCCGAGCAATTACAAGGGCATCATACCACAGGGCGACGGACAGCAGTTCACCATATCCGCACAGACCAATGCTCGCTACTATCAGAGCTACAGCATATCGTTCCTTGACACTTGGTTTGGTGGCAAGCGGCCAAATTCACTGAGTGTGTCGGCTTATTTCAGCCGTCAGACTGGTGTCAACTCGGCATATTACAGCGATAATTATTGGGGCAATATGTATGGTTATGGCCTCGGCAGCTCATGGAACTACAACAACAACAATTACGATTACAGGTATACCTATGAGAATGCCTATGACCCCAACCAGGTGCTTCAGATGGCTGGTGTTACTGTCGGTTTCGGTAAGCGTATGAGCTGGCCTGATGATTATTTCACGTTCCAGGCCGACCTGAGCTACAACTGGTACTATCTGAAAAACTGGCGTTACCTCTTCCAGATGAGTAACGGTACCTCCAACTCCATCGTGCTCGGCTTGACTCTCGGACGCAACAGTATAGACAATCCTACATATACACGTCGTGGTTCGACTTTCTCGCTCAACCTCCAGCTCACACCGCCGTGGAGCCTCTTCCGCAAGAAGAACTGGCAGCAGCTTTACGAGGAGAACACCGATGAGTCGAAAAAGCAACTCTATCAGTGGATTGAATACTGGAAGCTGCGGTTCAAGTCCCGTACATACACTCCGCTCACCGATCCCTCGGGACAGTATACTCTCGTGCTGATGACACGTGCCGATATCGGTCTGCTCGGCTACTACAACCGTTGGGTCAAGACCCCGTTTGAGACTTTCTATGTCGGAGGCGACGGTATGTCAGGCTCATATACTTATGCAACAGAGACCATAGCCCTCCGTGGTTACGACAACGGTGCGCTCACTCCCGGCAACCGTCTTGGATATGCATATGCGCGTTTTGGAGCCGAACTGCATTTCCCGTTCCTCTTGCAGCCGACCACCACCATCTACGGTCTGGTATTCGTCGAAGGAGGCAACGCTTGGACCGATGTGGCGAGCTTCTCGCCGTTTGACCTCAAGCGCAGCGCCGGAGCCGGTGTCCGTGTGTTCCTGCCAATGGTAGGTATGATGGGTATCGACTGGGGCTACGGTTTTGATAAAGTTTATGGTGTAAGGGGCGGTAGCCATTTCCACTTCATCTTAGGACAGGAATTCTAATTAACAAATATTGTTATCTTTGCGTTAAACCAAATATCGGTTCTAAGTGTCAAAATGGTAACTGTCTAACAATTTAACCAACGAATCAAACGACTATGAAGAAGATAATACTTTTGGCAGCGTTATGCCTGATGACGGCACTTGCCGGACGGGCCCAGAAATTTGCGATGGTGGATATGGAGTACATCCTTAAAAATGTACCGGCATATGAAATGGCTAACGAGCAGCTCAACCAGCTTTCGCTCCGCTGGCAGAAAGAACTCGAAAAGGCTGCCAACGATGCACAGACGGCTTACAAGAACTACCAGAATGAGAAAGTCTTTCTGACCGACGAAATGCAGAAGAAACGCGAGGAGGAGATTGTGGCTAAAGAAAAAGCTGCAGCCGAACTACGCAATAAATATTTCGGACCGGAAGGTGAGTTGTATAAGCGCCGCCAGAACCTGATGAAGCCGATTCAGGACGATGTCTACAATGCCATTAAGAAGGTCGCCGAGGAGCGCGGTTATCAGGCGATATTCGACCGGGCTTCGTCGGTAGATGTGATTTTTGCATCGCCGCGTATTGATGTCAGCCGAGAAGTGCTGTCAAAGCTCGGATACGCTAACTGATAGATATTAATTCGAATATACTCAACAAATTAACTATAACACTAATCTAATCTTATGATCAAGAAAATTCTTGCAGTGCTTGCTGTCGTTGCTATAGCACTCCCGGTGTGCACTATGGCACAGTCTAAATTCGGCATCGTCAATCCCGACGCAATTATGAGGGATCTTCCTGAGCTTGCCAATGCACAGAAAGAGCTGGAGGCAGTATCTGCAAAGTATCAGAAGGAGGACAGCGTGCTCCAGACCGAAATCCAGCTTAAGTATGACGACCTGCAGAAAACCATGCGCAATGACCCTAACACTCCCCAGGCCATCCAGGAGCGTCGTATGCAGGAAATCCAGGATATGACCAACAAATACCAGCAGTTCCGCCAGAATGCCCAGCAGGACATCCAGCGTCAGCAGGAGACTCTGCTTGCCCCCGTGCAGCAGAAAGTGGTCAGTGCCATCAAGGCTGTCGGCGAACTCGGCGGCTATACATTTATCTTCACCAGCGAAGTCCCTGCCTATGTAGGCAAGGATGTAGTGGATGTGACTCCCGAAGTGCGCAAGCAGCTCGGATTGAAGTAATCCCCATTATTATTACATAATGACCTTATGGCAGCGCCGCCCGGTATACGGCGGCGCTGCTTGCTTTCCCTATCGGTACCCCATATGCCGCTGGACCAGCCATTAAAAAGACATCTGACTATAATCCCGTGGATTGTAGCGGGATTGTGTGTGCTTGAGTGTCTCGCGTTCATGCTCTACCACCATGCCACCACAGGGTATTGGGCATTCTACATGCCGGATACCAATTCGTATATTTTTGACGGCTTCACTTTGCGCCCTCCGTTCTATCCGTTGTTCTTGAGGGCTTGCGGGTTTTCGACCGACATGACCGAGCCGACGATGATAGCTGTTTCATTAGTGCCGATTATTGTCCATGTATTGTCTGTAGCTGCTTTTACACGCATGGCCATAGGTGTGGGCGGTATCTGGGGACTCTGTGTTGCTTTGGTCTATGCCCTCTTTCCTTCCTTGGGTATATTGCCGTTGGAAATGGGCACCGAAAGCTTTTCCATGTCGTTTGTGGTGATAACGACCTACTTGTTCTATTGTATGTTATATAAGCCGTCATATGGACTGTGGATAGCTTTTACGTTGATGATACTGCTATTGCAGTCCATAAAGCCGGCGTTCCTGTTTGTTCCTGTTTGTGTCGCCGTAATCGGGATTGGTATGATGCTGATGCCCGTCGATCCTCACAGACGCATATTGTCACGTCGGCTTCTCGTATCAGCAGCTGTCTGCGTGGCATATATACTGGTCTACAGCGCGGGTGTCTATTATAAATGGGGCGTATTTACTCCTTCTACCGTAAGTCTGAGAAATGATTATTACGAAGCTCGGCTGGCCGGTGTGCTCGACCCAAAGTGCTCTCCGGATGCGGACTTGGCGGCAGTTATTGACCGTTACATTACTAACCGCCCTGTCATTGATGAGGTTGATAGCTCTGCATGGATAGAAGGTTTAGATTTGACTAATAAATACGACCTTGCAGCATTGAGGGTTACCATTATTGAAAGCCGGAAAAAGCATGCCGCCAAGTGGCGCGACTATTTCGTGCGTAAAGTATCCTTGGGCTTGTCGGAATCGCTGATTTATCCCGGTACTGATAAAGGAGTGTTTGCAGGATATGAATTTCGTGATGATATAGGACGTTTCCTTACAAAAACTGGGGTGACATGGTGGATTCCTACGGCTGTCGCTTTAGCGATGATGTCGCTGCTTACCTTACGGCTTGCTGTCTGTCTGCGCCATAGGGCAGGATGTAAAAAAGCACGATATGGAGTTGTTGACATTTTCGCTGATTTCAGATGCAAGTCTTTGAGCGTGTCTTCAAATCTAAGGGCGTGGTGCTTGTCCTCATTCCTGGCGCTTCTGCTTGCCGGCAATATCGGTGTGGTGGTATTCGGTGCGCCGTATGATTTCTCACGTCTTCTCTGCCCGGTGCTACCAGCCTTTTTTCTGCTGTTGGGTTGCCTCCCTGGCCTGTTCGTCCATAGTAACGACAAGTCTGCCTAAAGTATAGACTATTTAGCTGCGCCAAGATATCGTCCGCTGACCCCAAATTGCCATGCGGATTTGCATGTAAATTTGAAACGACGATGCAAAAAGTTGCAAAAAACGTCAAAATCTGGCAAAGTGAAGCCGTTTTTTTTAGCTTGGTAGGGCTGGGAGTCACGGATGTCGGCCTTAACCATAAACAATCCGTGCGGCGTTCCCGTCATGCTTCGACATTCGGTAAAATGCTGTATGCCAAATAAATAAAAAGAATGAGTAACGAAAGCCGGGGCTTGTCAATTACTCATTCTTATCTTTCTGATGTTTCGGAGTGGCGAGATTCGAACTCGCGACCCCCTGCTCCCAAAAGATGCCCTATCAAGCTTTAGTTTAGTGTGAATGAGTTAGTTATAGTTTAGTACGTGCAAATCGTTGCATGTGTTTTTATGTAGTCGTTACTCCCATTTGATGGGGATATTGGTAAAGCGGAAGCCGTCTATATTTAAGTTTTGTCCCGGCCGAAGGTCTAAAGTTTTAATGAATTGAGGTTCATTATCTGCTTGCGTTTTGAGTATTAGTTTTACAGGAGTGTCAGGAAATAGTGTAGTAGCAACGGCTAAGGAGTTGTCTCCTAATGTAGATGCATATTTTGTATCTCTATGGGTCTCTCCTTGTTCATCAATAAAGACTGGAGGCTCAAGCGTAATAGATTGTTCTATCCTTCCTGTGGATAGGACTGAAACCACAAATGTGATCTCTCCAGTCGTCCTATTGCCTTTAGCTTCGATAAGACGGTAATTGATATTACGATTAGATGTTGCCTCGGCAATGGTTGGCTGGAGGCTGATGGCTTGCTTCAGGGCAAGGTTTTGTTTTGTGACTTCGTCAACCTTGACTTGCATGTTTGCCATGGCTGTTTGCATGGCAGTAACGGTTGACTTAAGGGAGTCTACAGCGTTTCCCATCTGAGCAATTTTCTGCTCAACTTCGGGATTGGTACTCTGCGCATGAGCCATAAGCGACACCGCAAAGACGATTGAAGACAGAATTACTTTTTTCATATTAAGATTGGTTACTCGTGTTTTTATTAGTTCTACTCCGTTGAATCCTTATTTATCTATATTTAAGAGCTTTAATGAGCGAGTCGGCTTCATATGCCATCTCCCTATTTAAGCCAAACGAAAGTTGTTGAAACGAATGCGTCAGCCTGTTAAAATAAATCATTATGCTGTATCTCGTGTAAGTTTTATCCGTAGTCGCATAAGTTCTTGTATAAGCCCTGTTTGATGTCCTATACGTATAAGCCGTACCTCTGCGAGTGTCGGTCTTGGTCACTACTTTGGTCTCTATTATGTCGTTAAAACGTACAGGCTGACCGCAATTAAATGAAATCAATCTCTCACGTTCCGAGATATGTAAGGTCTGGGCACCTTCGACCATCTTAGTCAAGCGGTTTACCAGCGTAGCGCAAGTCGGGACTGGCTGTTTATAGATATATCTACCTAAGAATCCTTTCTTTGAGTAGATAAAATCCGTTACGCTGTCAAACAGTCTGTCGCTGTAGTCATCCCAAATCTTAAAATGTTCCTGAAAGGTACAAGAACCTATAGGTATGAGATGGACTATATCGGTCACTTCTTTGCATGCCTGTTCAAAGTTCCGGCTGAAACGCGTCTCTTTGCGTTCCCTGACTCTCGCCCGGACATCATTTATCGTCATCCGAAAACAGAATACCAATGAGCCAATAAATATCAGGATGTAAACCAGCCCCGCAACAGATCCAGTTCCGACACCGGCAAGCGCAAGCCCATAAGCTACACCATTAATCAGGAGGAATAGCCCTAACCCCCTTAGCGGTTTTAATTTATATGCAAGATTTTGATAGTCATTGATGGACTCAGACGACTCGGAAATTGAAACATTTTGCCGAGCATTGCTGCTATTATAAGTCCGATGTGATATCTGCTGATTACGTGAGCCTTGTGTGGTTATAACATGATGTAGAGCTGTAAATATCCGCTTGATTAACCGAAAAACAAGTTTCAACAGCGCAAATATCAAACGGAATATCCCAGACAGAAAGGAAATAATGTCTGCCGTAATCAGTCGCCCGACAATATAGCCTGATGTGAAACCCATAATGGATGTTATTTAGAAGTTTTTTCGTAGAGGGATATGATTTTCTCCTTATCTGCAAGTTTTTCTCGGAGGTACTTCAACTCAGTTTCTAATCGTTCAATCTTTTCTTGACCCGAATTGACTGAAACTGAACCAGAAAGAGAAGCCGCCGACCCATGATTAGCCTCTACTCGTACACTAACTGCTTCTTCATCAAAAAAATAGCCAATCGTAACACCGAGAGCCTTTGAAATAGCTTCCAAATCTTGAGCTTGAATTTTGTTCTCACGTATACACCGATGAAGATTTTGCTCGGTCATGCCTACCTGGTTTGATAAACCACGTATACCACCTTTCCTTTTTTCACATAGGGTTTTAATAAGTTGCAAATTCATATTAATCAAGCATTTATAACATTGCGACTAAAATATATTTTAGAGATTATAATTATTTAACACTAAAATATATTTTAGTGCCGAAATAATATGTTAGCTTTGCGGTATAAAGATAATAATAATTAATGAAACTATGGCAAAGCGAAGCATCATACGCAAAGCTATCGAGAAGCTGAACGTAGACGACAAGGTGAATTTTCCCATTGCGCAACTGGCCAGTGTAAGGGTCGGAGCCTCCGAGGTGGGACTCGCAATGAACCGCAAATACAAGACCAAGTCAAACAGTTCGGATGGTGTCATAACGGTACACCGCATAGCCTGACAAACGACTCAGAGTATTCAACCAATCAACTTTTAACCAATAACATATCAACATGAATGCATTGATACCGGTTATAGCCTCATTGGGCAAATATTCAATCAAAGAAACATGTGCCTTTCTCGGCATCCACCGCGAGACTTTGCGGAGGTGGGAGAGGGAGGGGATCATCTCCCGTAGCGGTTGCCGCAAATGCAACGGACGGCCATTTTTCTACGGCAAAGAGATTCTGCGTGTACTCAAATCATGACTCAGAACATCCGATGTACAATCTCCGATAACAGAACTAATAATAATCCAAACCATATTGCATTATGTCGTACCACACACTTTCGCCGACACCACCGATAATAGATGTACAGAAAATGTACAGCATCTCGCAAGTACGGAAATTACTCGGTACTAAATCATGCCCTATCAGCAGAGCCACCCTGTGGAGGTATCGTCGCCACGGACTCATTCAACCTACTGAGTATGTAGGGAAAGAACTGCGATTCAAAGGTGAGTCCATAGTCCAATGCTGGAATAGGTGCATGAATCTCAGATTTACCTGACAGATTCTTTTCCCTTTTGTTCATCTCTGGACCTGTTTTCTTACGTACGCACGCGCGCGTATTAAGCTTGATATATAGCTTATATTGATATATATATTGACACTTCGTTGTAATATCTTGAATATCAGTAAGTTATAAGTATAGATTCCCTACAAAATGATACGGGCTTCCCTACAAAATGATACGCTGATTCCGGGGTTAATCCCTACAAAATGATACGCAAAACCGCCAATCCCTACAAAATGATACGCTGACTTTTAAGTCTTACTCCCTATGGCAGCAGCATCACAAGCCACACCGCAAAATCCCGGACAAAACAGGCATATCAATGTGCCGTTTAAAATATCATGGTCGCGTCAGCCCGACATGAGCATCCATGAGCAGCGTCTGTTGCTGCGCATCATGGAATACTGTCAGGCGCAAATCAACGGTGTGGCCACAAAAGGGATATGCCAAGTCACTCCAAACCATAAGACGGTTGAGATAACGATGCCCCTGAGCGATGTATTCTTTTCTCGCCGCGTGTCGCCAAAAGAGGCCGAAGAATGTCTGCTGTCCCTGCACAGGCATACGTTCCAGTTTCAGGACAAGAACATGTGGTGGTCATGCGGATATATCGAGCATCCTGAAGTGCGCTTCGGACAGCGCATAATGAGTTTCGGTGTCTATCACCGCCTGTGGGAGATCATAAAAGCTTATGCCGAAGGGTTCCACAAGGTAGAGCTTAACAAAGCCCTTAACTTGCCCACTTCGTACGCTATCAGGTTTTATCTGCTGGTCAGCGAAAATAAGACGGACCGAATGGAGATGTCGGTCGATGTATTCAAGAACTGGCTCGGCATCCCGGAGGATAAATACCGCGACAAGAAAGGCAACCACAGGATAGACAATCTTGAAGAACGCATCATAAAGCCCTCGAAGCAGTCGCTTGACGAGAGCTGCCCCTACACGTTCACCTACTCCAAGGTCAGGGAGAATCCACGCAATCCCAAAAGCCGTGTAGTGGCGTTTGAGTTCGTGCCAGTTGAGCAACCGCACATGAAAGACCCGGAACTGGAGCGCAAACGTCTCATCTCCGAGATTGCGCCATCATTTCTCCTTAGCCCAGAAGTATATGATTACCTGAAAACGAACTATGGGATGACAGGGCCATTTCTCAATCCACGAAAGGCAAAAATCAAGCAATGGGAGGATTTGGAAGCCGACCCTTTGGGGTGGCTGGCTGCAAGACGCAGACTGGCGCACGAAGCATCCACCGAACCTCGCAATTACATCTTCGGTGCCATGTGCCGCAGAATCGACGAGCTTTTAGGGAGAGAGGAAACCAGTCAGGACATGGATGCTCGGTCATCTCCGCCACAGCCATTACAAGCACAGATTGAGATGAAGCGTAAGGTGGATGACCTGAGCAATGAATTGGCCAATTTATTCAATCCATATGACCATTAGACATCAACACACCCCAGCACATACCCTCTAAAACGCGCAGAAACACCTCTAATTTCTAAGCGATTCGCGCAAATGAGGTTTCATAACCCACGCCGCAGAATACGCTTAGAATCAAAAAAACGATATATGACAATTTACATATCACTTCCCATCACCGGGCAATGCGATGCAATAGTGCTAATGCCCGGTTGGATGGCAAACAAAGGCTGCACCTTGGAGTACCAGTGCGCCCTGATATACGGCTTTTCCAGTAAGATTCAGAAAATAGAAAATCTGACAGACTAATGGGTATCACGGTATTAAGTTTATTCGACGGCATGAGCTGCGGACAGATTGCGCTCCATGAGCTTGGAATCAAGGTTGACACATATTACGCCTCCGAGATAGACAAGTTCTGCATCGCGCAGACGCAACTCAACTTCCCAGGCACAATCCAGTTGGGCGATGTGCGCGGCATAGATGCTGTGCGGTTGCCGAAAATAGACTTGATACTCGCCGGATCACCGTGCCAGGGATTTAGTTTCGCGGGCAAGCGACTTAACTTTGAAGACCCACGCTCTGCGCTGTTTTTTGAATTCATACGCATACTCGGTGAGGCAAAGACTCTGAATCCGCAGGTGCTTTTCTTACTTGAAAACGTCCGTATGAAACAGTCAAGCGAGAGTGTTATCAGCGACCGTATAGGACTACTTCCTGTAATCATCAACTCCAGCCTCGTATCGGCTCAGAACCGAGTCCGGATGTATTGGAGCAACATACGGACAAGAACCGAGACAAATCTCTTTGAGACAATAAAAGTTACCGACATACCGCCGCCCAAAGACCGTGGGCTTTATCTCAGGGACATATTGGAGGACGATGTGCCAGAACGGTTCTATCTCACGGAAAGTTACATCAAGAAACTAAAAGAATATCATCATCGGCAGAAGAAACTCGGCAACGGTTTCTGTCTCGATCCACGGACAGCGAGCGACAAAGCCAAAGCGGTATGTATCGGTGGCAAGTGGCACGATGACATAGTATTGCTTGATAGCAAACATTGTCAACGCTGTTTTGCAGTTCGCGGCCGGAATCCGAAGACTGGAAGAAACGAGCAGACGATGACGTTACCACCAGTTTGTAAAACGAATTGTCTTACAAGTGTAGAGAAAGACAATTTAATACTTCAACTTCCGCATGGGTGGAATAAAGGACGGCTTATTAAAGACAAAGCCCCGTCACTAACGACAAGTTCTTGGGAACATAATAATTTGCTTTTAATACGAAAAGCTGTGCAGATTACACCCGACGCTATATTGCGCCGCCTGACACCGATCGAGTGCGCCCGGCTGCAGACAATCCCCGAATGGTACAAATGGGAATGTTCGGAAACACAACAGTATCGAATGTTAGGCAACGGCTGGACTGTGGAAGTAATAAAGCACATACTATCTTTTATAAAAAAATAATATGAACGACAACGTGATTATTAGTAATCAAAATATGGGCGGTAAAACGAATTCTACCTTGTGGCCGCGCTGTATTTTGCCGAGGACGAGGCCTAAAGAAGAAAAAAGATACTTTGAGGCAAGCATTAATTGAAGCACAGGCCGATCCTGTATCATGCTGCATGAGGGAAATAGAATACGGATTGCTGCTGCACTGGACAATCTCACACGTCCAAAATCCGTACAACTAACACTATCTTTTGACTAATTCATAACACCTGATATACAATGAGTAAACTTGACATGATAAGTAATCCGTCAACCGAGAAAAGTCACGAGGCTTTGAAACAAGCAAAGAAGATGGAGAAAGATAACAATGCCTTTCTGAACATGTGCAAAATAGGTCGTAAAACCATAATATGCGCAAGTAAGAAAAATCTACGCAGATACATTGAAGCTTGCGCTAAAGCCTATTGACCATATTATAATTGTCCTTGACATCATGGAAACCACAACTATACCAGACAGTGGCATCACCATCTTTAATGGTGACTGCATTGCCGTGATGAAACAAATGCCCGACAAGTCTTATGACTTGGCGATAGTAGACCCACCTTATTACTGTGGTCCAGAGAGACGAGGGGCGTATGGAGCAAGGGTGTCATCGCTCAATGTTAAGCGTAAAGAATACCCAGTAACATCCCATTGGATAGTTCCCGGCAAAGAGTATTTTAATGAACTTGAACGAGTGGCCAAACACTACATAGTGTGGGGCTGCAATTATTTTGACTGGCACTTTGCGCCTGGCCGCATCGTATGGGACAAATGCAATGGCGCATCATCTTTTTCAGACTGTGAAATTGCTGCTACAGATATAATAAACTCCGTAAGGATGTTTCGTTACATGTGGAACGGTATGCAGCAAGGACGCAGTATCAAAGAAGGACATATCATGCAGGGAAATAAATCCCTTAACGAGAAACGGATCCATCCCACACAAAAGCCGGTGGCATTATACGGATGGCTATTGCAAAACTTTGCAACAGCTGGAGACCGTATACTTGACACACATCTTGGCAGTGGAAGCTCAGCAATAGCAGCTTATGAAATGGGATATGAATTCTTTGGAATTGAAGCAGAACCCCTCTATTTCAAACGAGCGTCCGAACGTCTTTTAACCCATACTAATCAGTTGAGAATTTTTATGTAAAACCGAAACAATTATATCCCAATGAATATCATCGTGTTTTCACCGTTCACGACAATTCTGTTTGTCTTGACCATTGTTTCAGCCTGTATTTTATGGCTGGCAATACTCCTCAGTATCAGGATGACCCCAAAGAAGCTGGAAAGATTCATGCCGCGTAAAGTCTGCGTAGCCAATATCGCATTGTTGTTTATATCGGCATGTGGACTGATGATAAGCCTTCTGTATCAGCTTTTTTCATAAACAGGATATACGCTCAATGAAAAGGCTACTACATTTGAAAAAGATGGTGCTGTATGCTGTGGTCATCATTTTACTGTGTTCACCATTGGCATTGGCTATACCGTGGTTGGGCTATGACCTGATGACCTCCTTGACATTGCTACAGGCATCTGTGATAGTCCTGTCGCCTGTCGTCATCGGAGCTTTGGTATTATGGAGTATTCTATGGAGTTCCGGCCGCGACTGACACGGTGAAAATCGATTATTTCGTATCCAATTTATCCAACGGTCACGATGGGCTGTCCAAAGAATGTTGAGAGCATGGCGAGTGTGGAAATTGTGAAATTATGCTCTCCACTTAGCCATCGTGTGATTTCATTAGGACGTTTCCCTATGGCTTCCGCAAGTTGCTTACGGTTCAACCCTTTTTCTTTCATAAGGGCATCCAGTCTGTTGGATATGGCAAAAGAGAGTCGCGTCTCCTCACGCTTCTCTTTCGGAATTTCGTTAAAGATTTCTTGAAGATTGATGTTTGCGGTTCTCATATCTCAAAAGTTTTATCAGTGACAATCTCTTTTTCGGTTATCTCCACTTTTCCTGAGCGTACCTCCTGTTTAAGCAGACGCTCAAACTTTTGCAAGTCGATTACATATCCCTGCAAAGTGTCATTTTCCTCATAAGTGCGACTATTCTTGACATCGCCGTTGCCAAGTACAAGTATCTTGTCAGTCAGGCGCAAGCAATAAAGGCGGAGTTTTGATTTAAGTATCGGCAGAGCAACCACCGAGTCATTCATCTTACCTTCATGCCTAAAATAACGTTCTAATGCACCATTTGACAAAATTTGTTCCACAAAACGCATGATTTTCTGAAAATCAGGGTTTAGTTCCGCATTGTTTCGGAATTTGAATATGAATTTTTCAAATTCGCTTTTATCATCCGAAAGGAACTGAATCGTATACATGGTGCAGCTTTCGCTACTGTTTACCAAGAGGAGTTCAACTTCACTCATAATTCTGTGTCCTTTAAATTTACAACGCAAAGATACATATAAAGTTTGACATATATGTAAAATAGTGTAAGATTTTTTGCTGAATTTTGCCTATGCACACTTTGTTGGTTGGATAAATGTCCTCTACAACGAAATAGTACATATTCAGGCTGGTTGATTGGATATGCGGTTAAGTCTGTCATGATGATGTTTGCGGTGATACATGCGCCACAACATTTTGAAAGGATAAACGAGTACTTTCAGGATTTTCAGGAGGATAGTGCATATCCCACGGATTATAATAAATACAAAGTTACACAGGGCATAAACGTTGCGTAATATGCCGATAATGAGACCTAACAGCACCTTGCATATTACAAGTGCGATGATGAAGATTATTACAGTAGCCATTATAACATTATTTTAATTTATGTATAGTTCCCGGCGGCGGTGCCGCTCCGCGCAGCCTCTGGAGTAGTCCGCAGCTCGCCGGGAGTGTGGTTAATAACCTGCCTCCGTTAAAATTTCCTCGGCTATGCGGTTTGCTTCCTCAGTGCGTTTGTCGGCTGCTATTGCATTGTGCAACCTTATTGCGGTAGTGTTAAATTCCCCGATAAAGCAAGGTGGTAAAATATAACCATCAAATAGCACTTTATGCGCCGTTAGGGTTTGGTCGGAGTCATATCCCATTGTGTAAGCGGTCAGTATCATTGCCGCCCATGCTATTCTTCCGTTTAGGGGTTCCTTTCTCATTTTTTCTTCCGTTTTGTGCGATTCCTCAATGTGGGTTAATGTTAAGCAACCTTGCCGTTATAGTTGCAAATAAGTCTCTCTAATGCGGTTCCCCAGTTCTCAAAGTCACTGACGCTATGTGAAATGCGGAAAGCCTTGCGGTATCTTTCATCCTGACGGTGCAAATCTATTTCCTCGTCAATGTCAAAACCGTCATAATAACTTTGCAGTTCGTCAAAGCTGAAAGGCATAAGGGTAATAATCATATTTACGCCTCTATCCGTCCAGTCCTCAACCTCGGCGCATATTTCGCCGTCTTGTTTGAACAGGAAAACGGAACGTCCGTTTTCCTCTAAATAGTCGTGTAAACGTTTCTGCTCGTCAGAGAGTGCGCTGTATAATTCTCTCCGTGTCATATGATGTAGTGTTTGAGGGTTGATTCTTTTCCCTTTAGGAGGTCTTTGACCTCGTGTCGGGGATTTTATTCCAGAGTGATTTTTTGTGCATACAGACCACGCAGGAAAGGGCAACGCAGACATCAAAAGCAGAGTCATAGAATTTGCGGAACGCCAAATTGTATGAAAGCTTTTGATTCATGTTGCCAGGCGTTACTTTGCATGGAAAATCACTCTGGAATAAAATCCCCTACACGGGTGCATGACTGGAGTTCTCCGACATTCCGATGGCGTGTCATCATAGAATTGCGCAGCCCTTTGTTCAGGACGGCGGATGCAGTGGCCGCAAGAAATCGGTCTATGCATCAGTCCTGACAATGTGGCAGTGGCCATGCGGCGGCATGTCGACGTATGGCATCTGGCACAGAACAAAAACAGCTCCGCCTTGTCACAAGGAAGAGCTGCCGAATGAGTAAATAAATTGGAAATAACGTATCAAAAATAGCCCAATAAATTATGTCGTAATCAAAATGATACGCAAAATTTGTTAAAAATTTGCTTTACATAACATCCGTAATGAAAAGAGTCCGCTGCTTCACAACAGCGGACTCCCCATCGCATTTAGTTTTGATAATTTAACCAATCAATAATATTGCATTATTCTCATTAAAGTGCCAGACTCAAAGGGCAGACTCGTCATTAAAATCAGTAGATACCGTAGCTTCAACATCCACTTTGTCAGTAAAGATACCGCCATTGGCATCAGATATGACAATACGAGTGTTTTGCTTAACCATTTCTTTCGGAATTTTTACCGCGCCGGTATAATATGTCTGCTTATCGCGTCCCGTTACAGCCCATTTTACGCCATACTGTATTGCCACAGTCTTGTTGGAATCTTTTGGTGTAAAGAAATTGCCGTAGCTTATGAGCTGGTAGTCCTCAAAACCCTTGACAGGAAGAGCATCGGCCTTATTCAGGGCTAATTCAACAGGCCATTCATCACCATACGCACCATTGCCGCCATAAGTATCTTCCCAGAAATTATACTTATATGTCTGACCTTCCACATCTATATTGCTAAGAGTAGTCGACAACTGTTTAGCTTTCACATCATCGGGAATCGCATCAACGCTCTTTGAAACCAGCACGACCTGCACAAACGGACGCGTGAGAGAAATGGTCATCGTGCCGTCAAGATTTGATGAAGTGAACTCATCTGAGAAATACATGAAGAAATCCGCATTGTCGCTCTTGGTATCATATAGCGACCCACGTGCGCGTACAATATCATGCGATACAAGGTTGATATTATATTTCTTGCTGTCAGCACAAGCGAACAGCTTGTATCGCACACCTGGCACCGCCTGAAATTTGAACGAGAAACTGCCCTGTCCGAGTGTGCAATTCTCCTCTCCCGAATCGACCACTTCGCCTGACTCTGCATCATATAACGCCCAAACAAAATGGCTGATTTCCTTGCCGTCTCCGAGGAACTGCCCCTCGGCAGTACGGCTCTTTATGCCGGCTGGTAGGGATGCCGTCACAGCAATGCTCTCAGTATTCACATCAGGACTGATGACGGAATGGGCAGGATTTGAAGCCACTGGTTCATCAGAGGAGCAGCTTACAAGCGAAGTTGACGCTGTAGCCAAGGCTACAGCAAATAACATAAATTTTTTCATAAAATTGTTTTGTGTGATAAATAAGTAGTTAATATGTATTGATATATTACTGTCATATTTCTATGACGATTTCATTATTGAAACCGGGATTGATGTTCACCCCTCCGCCGCCAGGCACCTCGGACGGGTGCATTTCGCGGATGGAATAGAAAGGAGCGTAGACACGAGTCATCTTGCCAGGCTTTACAGGGATTTCGATGTTGTTGACATGGGCAACAATCCTACCATCAGCGTCACGCATGGTCATCGATACCGAGACGTTTGTCCCGGTGTTGCCGACAGGTAAAACATCATAGCAAAGCTGCGTATCGCCATTGGCAAGAGTGGAGGTCACACCAAAGAACGAACAATCCGACCATGTATGGGCTATCTCGCCGCTGAATCCATTGATGGCGCACGGTACAGCGGTATTATAACACACATCGATAGATTCGACCTTTTCATTTGGCGCATCTGTGGATATGAGTTTAAACCCACCGGCAATCTGTGTCAGAGGTATCTCGATATAGGTCTGATTGTAGGCCAACGCTATATCGATACGGCTCCATGCCGCAGATTTCATATAATCATTGGCAGTATATGGGAAACGGTCAACAAGCAGCAGCTCCGTCCAATCATCCGTGAAATAATAGGAATCCGAAGGAGTTTCCTTGGTAGTATAGTCAGCCCATACCACAACCGTCAGTTTGCCGACAGGCAAACTGAGCGTGATATCTTTACTGAAAGAAACACCCTCAGCCACGAGCTTATATGTTGACGGTTCAAATACCTTGACCACATAACGCCTCCGGGGTTCATCGATAGAGCGCGACATTTGATCGGCTTTTGACTCGTAATTGATGGTCATGCCATCATCCAACACATCATCATCGATTATTGAAACCGTCACAGGGTGTCGCCATGACAAATCCGTCAAACAATAGTCTTCTGGTGGCTCTACGTATTCAGGAGCATCCTTGGTAGAACATGATGCAAAAGCAAGGGCAAGAGCCGGGATAATATAGGTAGTGTTTAACAGTCGCATGTCAGTTACGTATTGTGATGATGGGACGTATCTTGTGTACCTGGGTTTTCGGAGTCTCCTGATAAGCTCCGCTGTACAGGGAGAATAGCCAGCCTTTAGCCTCCGATTGTCCGTCAACTTCCGTAGAAGTCCAGTACCAGCATTCTTCGGCCAGATCGGGTAATGGGTCTCCTCCGCATATCGCTATTCGGTCATTTATAGCCTCTTTGGCGGCAAACAGCAGTTTAGACTGCAAGACCGAAGGGATATATGCCGACTGGCCGAACTTCCACAAATCGAAAACCTCCTCGGCCATTGGTGATTTGGCTTCAGTGTTATTGAAAAGCGCATACGTGTTGCTATTGCCATCGTGGCTGTTGATGTCGCATGATGTTCCTTGGGAGACGGTAACACTTTCCGAAAAAGCGGCAGCATCCAAGTCATAGAGATAAACCGCATACCCTTTGCCATCGATAGACGGGTCATCGTTGACGTAAAACACGATTCCTATAGGCTCTTTGTCTGATTCAAGAAACTTACAGATAGGCATAACGCCTCCATCCGTGCATAGCACCTGGCCTACCTTGATTGTTGGAGCAAGTATAACCGGCTCATCAAAATGCTCGCATGTGCAGCTCGCAACAGAGGCAGCCATGGCAGCTACAGGGAAAAGAACTTTAGTTTTTACCATGTGACAGGAATATCAAAAGATTTTACAACAGATGTGCCGGATGGGTCAAGGTAGCACCAGCGTTCAAACTTGGCAATCTTGCCATTTGGTGCAGGTGCTTCATAGTCGACCTTAACCCTCCAGCCTGTAAGTTGTCCTGATGGAGCATCTGACTTCCGTAGAGATTGCATCATCATCTCCTGAGCCAGAACAGAAGTATCAAACGAAGAAGCGGTCATAGCGTCAAATTTGGCGACAAGAGAATCTGGGTCTTCCTCCTCATACAGGGCATCAAATATGTTTTGCGAAGCCGATGACATGACTTTCATTAGAAACTCTTGGTCTCTCGGACTGAAAAGCTTGCCGTCTATTACAGAGTCGGCCATGCTTACAGCGGTTATGTTCAGACGTTCGTCATTGACAGTGAACACGACACTTTTTTGTGCCGTCTCTCTGGCCGCAGATTTAACCCTCCGGCCATCGCAGCAAGTCATCAGTAAGCCTATGCCCAATATTACCATGAATGGGGAAAAGACAAACAGTCGTTTGCCGCACTTCATTAAAATGCATTTTACTTTCTTCATATCTTGATGATTTTGTCTTTTTCTGGTGAAAGCATCAGGCGTTTGTGATATTGTTTACCATCCTCTGTGAGCATGGTAACTTCGTCAGGAGTGACCCCATTAGCGCATAAGCCTTGTATGTCGGCTAAAGACAATTCGTGTCCGCTGTAATTACGCCATATAACGAAAGGACATTTTTCAGGTGCCATTTGGTTTTGGCAATTAAAAGCCTTTGTCCCGACATATACAGCACCCCCACAGCGCGGACATACCGCAATCTTGGAATTGACAACAATCTGTCCCGACTGATCTATGTGCAGGGTGGAAGAAAATATCTTGCCGTCATTTTTTGAGAAACCGTCAAGCAACAGCGTTTCTCCACGCAACAGCGCCGAAATTTCGTTATCTGACATGCGCCTGTTACAAATCAAAGAACTTATATAGAAGTCGCACGACTTATCCGTTGGCATCGCGCCCTCGCATCTGTAATCCTTGCATGTCTTTATTACCTTTTTGCCGCATTTCGGACAGCATCCGGCAACGATAGGTGGTGTTTCATCCATGAGAAAAGTGATTGAAGTAATGGAGTTATTTATTAAATGTATTGTTCCAAAGTCTTATGGCGTACCGGGCGTTATACTCCATGCCGACAATCTTAGCCCAGCTTTCATAGTCAAGATGCATCCACAAATCTATTACAGTCCAATATCGCACCTGACATGCGAAAATCCACAAGTCACGTTTGACGTTGTTAAGAGAAGTGCGTACTGTGTTGATTATGTTGTATCTTTCGGCAGCACTCAGCATATTGACTTTTTCTTCGTCATCCTTGTTCACCTTGCCAGTGAGAACCAAATTCTGTATAAGAGTGCTGCAAGAGACAATCTCCTCTGTAGCTTCTTTTATTTTCTTGCTCCCTATGCCAGCCAACGCCGCACCTTTGGGATTCTCCTTGATAGCTTTGCGGATGTTATCACATTCGGTATAAATATCGGCGGTGATAAGTGCGATTTCCTTAAGATCATGGACATTCTGCAATGCACTCGTTGCATGGGACATGTATGTCAATATCTGGTTCTCGACATTATGTATTTCATGCAGACCGGCGCCTATCACTACCTCCGCTGCTAAAATCTTCTCCTGAAGTTTCTTGCGTTTGTCGTACTCCGATTTAAGCTGTGCATCTCCTGCGATGACAGCCGATGTCAGGAGCGGGTCTATCGCCATACAGTCGGATGCGACAGAAACAATAAATGAAAGTATGAAAACGAATTTTTTCATAACAAGATGCAGTTTATAATTTGATAGATTGCTCTCTCCTTGCGGTCAAAGCTGCATTACGGTCATGTTTTGACGGAAGAATGACGGCCTCCATCCGCTTACCAAGGATTACATCGTTCCAATCCTTATAGACATCAGGTGCTTTACGTGTCTCTGTACAGTGCTTTTGGTCTGCCGGGTCTGACATGTTTAGGGCATTGGCGATTTCAAAAAGTTTTTTCCCGTAGTTACGCCCGGCCAAATCATTGTCAAACGCATCCACGGCACATGCCCGGTTGTAGTGGGTAAGGATGTTTTTCATTGATTCTCCAGAAGTCCCTCCACCGAGGGAAACAAGTACGGATGTATCCCAATCAACGGAGAACCTGTTGGCCTGATAAAATCCCATTGCATCATATGCGCTTTCAACGAAAAATACATTTTTCACAGCTGCAGGATTGCCGTCAGAGAAATCGGCAATCCATGCCGCCGATGATGAATTAGTCCCGGTAGCCTTGCTTTTAAATCCTTTCGCTCCTCGTATTTCGTAACCCTCCACAGTGTCAGAGTCCGCTTTCCTGTATGGAAATCCGATATTGAATCCTTTAAAATTCTCAATACGAATATCTCTTATTTTAACTATGAAAGGCAAAAACGCTTCAAATGTGGACTGGCTGATACCTCTTTCCTTTACCATCCAAGGAACAGGACTCCCATGGGTAAACGCTTCTACATTGTAGAGGTCGGGATTAAATGCACGTGCTGCATTAGACCGACCAAGCAACACTGTATCGTCATAATCAATTGGAGGCATATTGGCCATGGATGCCAATGCGTTGATCACTTTTGACCACTCGGTAGAACCTGTGGTGTGGAATTGTGCGAGGTTGTCCTTTATAAGTGTCACCACATCGCCACGAGAGCCGTCACGGCGAAAGAATGTCTGTTGAGCCTTATCGGACGGATGAGACACAATGATACGGTCTGCCACGCTGCCAGAAGTTCCGAGAACCATTTCTACGTATCGTCCTACTCCGGCTCGCTTATCGATACGATAACCAAGCTTCAACGCCACATCGGTAACACCGACATGCGTTTTAAGTTCCTGAAGCTTCCGCTTGATGTTTTCCTTGTAATTGTCAGAAGATACGTAGGTCATATTAACCGTTCTCCAATGTTTAGTTTTTCTGGTTACACAGCCATGTGGCATGTCTGTTTGTTGACGGTAGTGTTTAACCTCTCCAATTCTGGCGCAAATACCTTTTTGCACAGTTCGGATTGGTAGAGTCGCTTTTCCTCTGGGTCTTTCAATGAAGCATATATGCGAGCCTCCGTTTCAGAGACAGGCTTCATACCGAGGTGCGTGTCTCCGATAGAAGCTCTCAGATTGAACTCTCCTGTACTTCCCCGGACAATACCCACATTTTTAAACGGCACATTGTCCATTGGGAGCGACAGAAAATCAAAGGCTGCTGTCGGGCGTTCTCCCATGCCGATTTTGATACTGTCTATATGTGCTATAATCATGTCAGAAGCCTTTCCGACAGCTGGGAGGACAGACATTATAAATCTCGGCTCCTCTTTGAGAGCATCGATCCATGAATTGAGATAACAGGCTGAATTGGAGCTGAGACGTGTGTCAAATCCGAGGGCTGAAGCAACAAAAGCACTGGTTAGTTCTGCAATGAGTTCTTCTCGTGCATATTTCGGACTGCCGAAATGTCCGTTTTCAAGGCGGTTGAGCCTTGACGGATGGCCGGTAGAATGAGCCATTTCGTGAAGCATAGTACCATAATACTCCTGACCGCTGATATAAGTATCTACCGATGATTCCCCTTTACGGAACTGCGCTTTTTCGGGAACTACTATGTAATCATCTCCAGGATGGTAATAAGCTTGTGCAGATGTCTTGTCGGCTTTTATGGGACATACCCATAAATTGTTGGCAACGAGAGCATCAAGTTTGTCGTTCTCATACATGCCCTCTGTGACCGAAAATTGCTGGGGCTTGAACCTGTCCATTATTTTCGCATAGAGGTCGGGCTTTGTTTCTGCAAGATTGGTCTGTTCGATGTTGAAAACATTGTTGACCTTGACAAGAGGGATATAGGTGAGGCGGCTTTTCTCCTCCTCGGACATCTTGTTTATGTCCTCAATATCGACTTTATTGCCGAATTCATCCTTGTATAGAGGTTGGAAATAGAGTACCGGAAACGATTTCTCGCCTTTTAATACGTGGGAATCCAGCTTTTGCACTTGATTAAATGTCATGAATACCGGGACTTTGTAGCCTTTAATAGCCGAGTACATCAAGAGCATAAAAGGGTTGAGACCCGAATAAGCACGTCCTGAGATATTGATAGGCACTCCGCCTCCCTGCACAGGCAGTAGCCATCCACGCTGCCATGTCTGTGACTTCATTTTTTCCATGCAGTCTACCATCATTTCAGCAAAGAGGTTTATTGCTTTTTCACCTGGTGGAACTCGCTCAGAGGATTTCGGAAGCATCGTCAATGTCTATTTCTTGTAAAACCATAGAGTGCTCATCGGTCATGTCGACATAGAACTGTGCAGATTCGGTGTCAGGTTCAATGCCTCGGTCAGTACACCAATCCAGAAAATCGAGCTTGTCGTCGCCAAGCATAACGAATTGAAGGATGTCTATTTTCTTTTCGTTGAGCAGTGTTACGCGCTCGTCATATGTCATTGTTGCCATAGGATTATATGATTTAATAGTGAATATTCAGATCTTCATGCTGTTAGAAACATGTTCGCGTTGATTACGTATCTCGTTTATATCTTTTGTGAGATATTTGGCTGCAAGCTGTTCCTTTGTCGCTGTATGGGTAGAGAAAAACGAAACACCGTCATCGTAAGACAGATTGCGTTTTGGTGTCCTGACACCGTCAATCTCGGCAGAGATGCACCACTGTTTGCCATCACTTTTAGCAATGCGTATATCCTTGACACCATCAGGGAGTACATAAGATTTATAGGCAGAAGCGAGGTGTAACTTTTCGCCAAACATCTTTTCTGTAATCTGCGCCGGAGTCCGCGATTTGTCAAAATAGGCGTTAAGCGAGTCCCGGTCTCCGACCTGAGACATTTTAACACCACCCACATCTACGTAGAAATGCCATTTACCGTACCCTTTCATGTCAGGGTTGTTTTCTTTGTATACATTGAATTTGTCAATCTTGCGTCCGTCTGAAAGGGTTACGCCATTGGTAAACTCCTCTTTTGACAGATGTCTTTCGAGCTTTGACGGATAGTATTTTCCCATCAGCTCCCTTACTGCATCAGCGATTCTGTTTTCATGTGACAGATTGCTGAACCGTTGGGATTCCTCGGTGGAAAGCTGCACCGCTGGGAGCTGTTTGCCGTTAACCCTCACAGAAAAAAGCCATGCCTCTTTTTCGGCATGTTGGAATATATGACCATGCGTGATTTTATCTCCGTTTACCGTCACGAACTGCGGAGCTTTCTCTGTCCTGGTAGCGTTATCTATTTCGCTTTTTCCAGCTTTTATATCATTTTTAGAGTTAGACGGAGCTTGATTCGGACTGATAGTTTCCATCACCTTGACCTCTGTCTGTTTTTTATTAGGACTTTCTATCTTCTCACAGATTGCGACTCTGATGCCGGCACGTACAAGTTCGGATAGGTAAACATCAAGCCTGTCATGAGGAAAGCCGACCCTATCAACTCCCTTGAGCTTACCTTTAGTATCGCAATGTACAGGTAAATCCAAAATCTCTGATACCTTTTTAGCATCCGCTGAGAATGTCTCGTATAAATCACCGACCCTTATCAGGAGTATTGTATCAGGATTTTTCTGTTTAAACTCATTATATCGTTTTAATTCGGTAGGTTCGTTTACTTTCTTTGCCATGGATTCATTGTTGTTAGAATTTCATACCTGTTTTGTTGCTCAGAGACTCCTTAGCTTCCTCCCTGTGTGAGGATGTACCTTGGGCTTTGACCACTTGCTGGTATTCCCATCGGTTGCGGTCTGTTTTTACGAATCCCATCACTTCCGGGTGGGCGATGTCATATCGCTCCATCTCGCGCCGTTTCCACTCGCCCATGTCACCTTTTATAACCGTAAAAATATGTGGTTCGCGCAAATCGACACCTACGGTCACCTTTTCATCACCCACATTGAGTTCCACAGGCCTACCGTTGCGTATCTGTTCTTTCTGTTGTGTACCGAGGTGTATGTCATGGATTGATTCAAGCTCTTTGATGCGTTCATCAATGCGCAAGTCTTTGAGAGGGGCATGCACAAGGGAGTTGGTACGACCGTCATATTGGATAAGATGTGGAGATTTGATGCCGTTTACTTGCAGTTCCTTAGTTACAGTTTCTCCAGTATTGACTTTTTCAAGTTCGTATTCTGAAAGTAGGAGCCTGTTGTCTATTTCCCTCCGAGTTGGATAAACGAGCAGTCGGCAATCTCCAGTAACGGAATCGCGTATAACCTGCATACGCAGTGGGATCAGCACGGTTTTCCCATTGGATGCGACTATAGATGCTTGGATTAACGGAGTGATGCCACCCTTTTTCAAGGCCTCCATAAACTGTGGCGGCATTGTCGCCATCTCTTTTTCAGAAAGTCCTAATTTCTCCAATGCTTCAAGTGGCAGGTTTGACTGTGATTTATGTGTTTCAAAACTCATAATCGGTTGTTTTGATGTGTATATTTGCGCCATTGCCAGCGACTTAACTTATGCCACAAAGGTATTGTCAAAAGAAACGCCATTTTCAAAATGAAACATACTTTTTTTATCCTTGCTATCATCTCATCATTTGTCCCCATTACAACGATTGCTCAAGACGCATTCTATACCATAGATTTTCAATCCCCAATAAGTGTTGCTGAAGTTCAATCAGGAAATATAGATGTGGAGGCTGAGACATATATTTTTTCCGACTCTGTTTCTGCAATGAACAACATCGCAACAAGCATTGTCCCTGTGAATCCTGACAGCATTACACAATCAGCCGTACAGGATATCAAAGAAAAAGCCAATATGCAGACCCTGTATTATGAATCTTTGATAGACAGTCTGATGTACGAGAATTTCATGTTAAAGATGGATTTGGCTGTCATAGAAAAGAAATTTAAACATCTTATCTCTGCCGCGACCCAGTCTGAGGAGTTGCCAACAGGGATAGCAGGGCACTATCAGACCCAAACTGATTTGACAATAGAATCCCTGATTGCGGAGATATTGAAGAACGGCATAAAGCATCCTCGCGTTGTACTTGCTCAGGCAATATTGGAGACTGGCTGGTTTAAAAGCAGGGTCTGTCATACCCACAACAATCTTTTCGGTCTGCGCCAACCCTGGGACGGTGCTTATTTCAAGTTTAAACGCTGGCAAGATAGCGTAAAGGCTTATCGGACGAAAGTGCAGTACAAATACAAAGGTGGTCCCTATCTGAGGTGGCTTAAAGACCTCGGCTATGCAGAAGATCCGAATTACACCGACAAACTTAAGATACTCCTTGCCGGTCCACTCAAAGATTACTGACAGATAGGGAACATATATATTCAATGAGATTTGCAATTTATGATTCTTTAACCAATCTTCTTCTCTCCTTATTTGGACGTTGTAGATTTTGATTGTAAATTTGCATTACCAGAACCCGCCAAGCCTACTAACAGTGCTTAAATCGGCGGGTCGTTTTATTTTATGACCACTTCATTTACCAAACCTTATAAGAATCCGTCCGACCTTATCGCACTTCTCCAAAGTCGGGGGCTTATCATTGCTGACACCCCAAAGGCTGAAACTATACTTCGCGCAGTCGGTTACTATCGTTTTAGTGCATATCTATATCCATTCATCGCTTCACCAAAAGAAAACCACATTTACAAACAAGGCAGTCGATTTGAGGATGCTTTGTTACTCTATCAATTTGACCACAGATTGCGATTGTTTCTATTTGATGTAATTGCCAAGGTAGAAATCGGTGTAAGAAGTGCTATCGCTAATCTTGGCTCTAAATTTCTGAATGACAAATTTTGGATTACCAATCCGGTATCTTATGCAAATCCGCAGAAATTTCGCAAAACGATAGACCTTATTAATGCTGAATACAACCGTTCAAGAGAAGATTTTATAGAACATTTTCGCATTTCATATTCAGACCCTTATCCTCCGGCATGGGAATTGATTGAAATACTGCCTTTTGGTGTAGTCACGCGTATTTACGAGAATATTTCTGATTTCAAAGTGCAAAAAAAGATAGCACAATACTTTGCGCTCAATATCCCGGTGTTCAAATCATGGCTCACTATCGTCACGCTGACCAGAAATGCTTGCTGCCACCACTCGCGAATATGGAATAAGGCCAACACTATCAGGTCTCTGGCAATACGCCGTCCGTCAAGACCTTGGATTTCAACATTGGTAAATTCGTTGCGTATATTTTATGACATGTGCATCATCAAATGGTTTCTTGATATTATCATGCCAGGCAACCATATGAAGGACTCGTTGAAGAAGCTGCTACAGGAATTTCCAACTGTCGACATTGCAGCCATGGGATTCCCGGCTGATTGGGAGAATGAACCACTGTGGAAATAAGAAAGATGTGCTTATGTAAAGTCACCCCCCCCCTTATGGTAATATGAATTAGTTCAACTTATAATGGTTATTCCTATTAAATCTAAATATGGAACTTAATTTTTGAAGTGAATGACAATAATACTACCACTGACAAGGCATTTCAAGAAGTGGAGTTCGTAAAAGGCCCCGTGGAATTCACAAAAGAGTTCATAAAAGCAAGTCGCCAAATATTTAAACTGATATCTATGCATACTAAAGTCAGTACTGTTCAAATGGCTGATTCAATAGGATTATCAACACGGCAAGTTCTGAAATATCTGAAACGCCTTCAAGAATTAGACAAGATAGCTCGTGTAGGTGGACGTAAAATGGTAGAATGGAAGATTATCGATGAAGAATACGAAGAATTCTTTGATAGAATATGAATGCATGTGTTTTTATCTTCAAATACAAATAGAATTAATTATTTTTACATTTTATGAATACATTAAAGATAAATTTAGAACATTGCTTTGGCATTGTAAAACTCTCACAAAAGCTAAATTTTGCTGGTGAGAATGTGGCTCTTATATATGCTCCAAACGGTCTGATGAAGACATCGTTTGCAAAAACTATACAACTGTATGGACAAGGAAAGGCCGACAAGGTGAAAGATGTAATAGCTGACATAGACGGAATTATAGAAATCAAGGACGAACAGGACAATGTTGTATTGCCAGCTTCGCTATATGTTTCCAATTGTGAAGAACCTGATTCCGAAACACCCAAGAACATCACATCGTTTCTTGCAGACAGTGTATTAAAGCAGCAATATGACAATATCCTGAAGAACCTGTCGGAAAAGCAGAAGGCATTGTTCAGGGATATCAGCAACTTTGCAATAAGCTCGGATATCGTTTTGGAGTTTATCCGAACATTCTGTGATGGAAAGCTAAGCCTTTTTTATGAAAAGTTTGAGTATGTGATGAGAGAAGTTGATGGGAACAATCCATGCTATGATTTCAAGTATAACGACATTTTTGACAAAGAAGGCAAGGTCAAAAAGTTCATTGAAGACAATAGGGAAGTTTTGAAAGACTATTCAAAAAAGTACCAAGCTATATTACAATCGTCTAAACTGTTTAAGCAAAGCAACGGTAAGACATTCGGAACTTATCAAGCCACAGAATTGTCCAAATCCGTATCAGACAATGCATTTTTCGAGGTGAGTCATAAGATTGTATTGGGTGATGGCAAGACAACTATCGATTCCATTGATTCACTTACTACTTTGATAAATGATGAACTGTCTACCATATTGAACGACAAGTTAGTCAAAAAGGCTTTCGAAAAGATTGATAAGAAGGCTAGTGCCAACGAGGTCGTACGCCAATTTAAACGAATAATTGAGACTCATCCAGATTTGGTGGAAGAACTGCTCGACTACGATAACTTCCACAGAGAAGTGTGGAAGGGGTATTTTGCCAAATTCATCGACAAGGCCAAAGACCTGCTCACGGCTTACCAAGACTCCAAGCCTATATTGAATTCCGTGCTTCAGCAGGCAGCAGAGCAAAGAACTGCATGGGAAGAAACTATAAGCATCTTCAATCGTAGATTTTCTGTCCCTTTCACAGTAAAAATCAAAAACCAGATCGATCTCCTGCTCAACGAGGAGGCTGCTGCCTTGTCGTTTGAATATCGTACTCCAGCCGGACAAAAAGAAGTTGAGTCGAGGGTGCTGGAAGAAGTCGTACTAAGTAAAGGAGAACTGCGTGCGTTCTATACGCTACAACTGCTCTTCGCCATCGAAAAGATGAAAAAAGACGGTGGGCAAGAGCATCTGCTTGTGTTTGACGATATCTCCGATTCTTATGACTACAAGAACAAATACGCAATGGTGGAATACCTCTGCGACTTAAAAGGATACAATCGCTTTAAACTAATCATACTGACACACAATTTTGATTTTTATCGCACCATAGCCTCACGGTTAGGGATAAAGAGAGATAGTATCTACATGGCCTACAAGGATGCTAATGAAGAAATCAAATTCCATCCTGCCGAGTATTTGAAAGATCCGTTCAAATACATAAAGGGCAAGGCGGATAGGCCTGAGTTCTTTATCTCCATGATTCCACTTGCTCGCAACTTGATTGAATACACAAAAGACATTACTACAGGCCAGCCAAAGAGCGATTATTTTAATTTGACATCCTGTCTTCATGTTAAAAACGAGACGGCAAATTTGACCGTGAATGACATTGAGCAAATTATAACGAGAAATGTTGATATGCAGAATATGCCAACCGTACAAACAGATGTAAACATCAAGGATTATATTTATAATACGGCAGAAACCCTTTGCCAACCACAGATGACTTTAGATGAAATCAACATTGAGAATAAGATAGTCCTTTCGGCTGCCGCCAGGTTAAAAGCGGAAGATTTCATGATTGCTAAATTAAAAGAGGTGATGCAAAATGGCGATTTCAGTGCATTCTACAATGGCATTACCTCAAACCAAACTTTTGAACTTACAAAGAAATTCAGCGAACTTTGTTCTCCATCCCACGATGTCCATCTGCTGTTAAAAGAGGTCAATATGATCACACCTGAAAACATTCATATAAACAGCTTTATGTTTGAACCACTTATTGACATGTCAGTATGGCGATTGAAAGAGCTATATCAAGATACCAAGACGCAATTGGTGTAATAACGTATAATTCCAAATTACATTGAAGGTTTTTGTTGAATTGCCATTGCGTATTTATGGGAACTTTATGGCATCAATTAGAGGTTAAAACTTGACAATTAAATTGAGTATCAAGTTAATATGTAATTATTGTAGGTTCAAGAGTAAGAGCTGTTGAAATTTCGCAAAATGACTCAGCTTCTACCGAGTAAAATATAACAGACCCGTCAGCATCTCGTGGATCAGCGGCGGGTGATGTCGTCTGTGCGTTTAAAATGCAAGTTCGCCGTTTATCCGCGGAATCCTGATGTTTTCACGCAAGATTATTTTCCGTAGATAGTCCGGCAGCTCTTTTCCAAGAATCTCACATATTATGCAGTCTACTTCTGCGTTCACTCTCTCAAAATTGCGGTTGAGTATCACCTCGCGCTCACGGTCGTTACGGAATCTGTAGAATTTAGGCAAATCCTTATAATGCTTTTCCTCGTTGCGTATTTTGTCCATGTCAAAATGAGTCTTGCAGAAATATTTGGATGTCTGGAACTCCTTTGACTCGTTGATGTCAAATTCGGAGAAAACACCTTTGTCAGTTTCGGTGAAGTCTCGTGCCGACTGTCCTGCCAGCCAACCTGTTGCCATGTCGGCTATTTTTGCCGCAGGTATGAGATAATCCATCCGTTCAGAAATAGAGGTCGATACTTTCTGGTCATTTATGGTGATGGATGTCGATTGCTGTTTGACCTTGCCGAACACGTCATTTTGCGCCCATTCAAGAGTTTCCTTGTTCCTCGCCGCTCCCATGAATATGTTGCCGCATGTCGATATGATTTTCTGCATACCGTTTTTACCATAATCTCCCTCAAGCTGTGGCAGTTCCTGAAAACCGAGAGTGACCGCAACCTTGTTGCTTCTGGCAGTACCTATGAGGCGGTCAATCTTGTGGAAATAAAGAGTAGGCAGCTCATCGACAATGATGCTGACCGGGATATTTCCTTTGGAGTTGACCCTTGAAACAAGACGATTGAGGATTACAGCGTTCAACGAACCTATCACCTGCTCCTTTTCCGGGTCGTTGGCAATCACAAGATATGACGGATTGTCCGGGTCTGATATTTTGAGGTCAAAATCATCCCCTGTAAATACCCAGTATGCCTCTGGCGACACGAGACGTGCCGAATTGACGCGCAACGTGCCTACCATACCTTCAAGCTGATCCATCGCCCTGTTGATGTACGCGCTTTGAAACGGAGCCATCAATGATGCAATGTGCGGGTCTCCCATGAGTATATCAAACACATCAGAATAAGCTTTGCCGAGTAGGGAAAGCACATGCGGCATGGTAGAATATTCGCCTGTGAAAGTATCAGGCTCTACCATATTCCCCTCCGGGTCCTCCCACCACTCCGACTCGATAAGGATGAGATTGCCGGACGAGTCATAATACTTGAAACCGACAAGCGAATTAAACATGTTATCTTCATCGACTGACACATTGCCGTTTTTAATATCTATGAAGTCCAGCACACGCGTTCCATTGGCATCTACAGCTTCAAGCTCGTTGCGGCCACGGATGACTACCTCAAGCTTCTCACCACGACATGATATAAACCTGCGGCATTTCCTACCTTTATAAAATCCTGTAGGATGGAAATTGACGAAAAAGTACATTATAGCAGCAAGGAAGTTTTCAGCACTATTTGTAAAGAAAGCTTCGCTGCCACCTTTCTTATCTCCTCCTCCCTTGTTAAGCGCGGCCAGCAATGTTGAAGCGGTTTCAGAGGCGGCAGCGAGGTCGGGTATATATTTCTTTTGTATAGGATTTATGCGGTGCGAGTACTCTACGTCAGAAAAATTGACCACGTGGAATCGGCAACCTTGTGGCAGATGTCCGTAGTGTTTATTTTTGCAGTACTGATAAAAAAGGTTTTTGGCCAATGTCGGGAACTTGTAATCATAGACCATCATGGCAAAGCCTTTGGCGGCATGTTGCCTGATGAAAGGGTCTATGATACCGAACGACTTGCCCGAACCGGGAGTGCCCAGCACGATAGTGCCACGGAAAGGGTTGATTATATTTATCCAGCCTTTGTGCATCTTCTTGCTGTGATAGAATATCATAGGGATGTTGACCGAATAATCCGTTTCTTCTTTTTCCTTGCTCTGCATGAACGATTCGTTTTCAAAATTGAATCTGTCATCGGCGACTTTGTGGGAGTAGTACCGCGCAAAACCGTCCAGTCCCTGGTTTATCAGCATTAATCCCAACACGCTGCAAAAAGCGTATATGAGCCTGTTACCTGAAATGCCCCATTCCGTCACACCTCCCCAATGTCCTTTATGCACTACAAAGCATAGGATAGTAAGTGCAGCACCAGCAATCAGCGGATAAACCACCATTTTCTTCAAGGAGAATTTAAGTGATTTACGCGCCTTTGTACCTATGCAGGTGATGCACACGCATATTATTTCCATGAGTTTACATGTGCCCACGGAGTTGAATACATGCACTGACGACAGCATTTTGAGTATCAGAGCCGAACACACAGTAGACGGCACAGGCAGGTTCATGACCAATTCAATAACCAGTATTAAGTAAACGCAGCTGCGGAACAGCGTATATATCTGCTGCATCTCTCGTGTTTCTTCAAACGACATAATATAAGTGTTAGATTTTGAATTAGATTGTTTCCGAAAAAGAGGCCATGCAGCCCTGATAGACCAAGGCTTCACGACCTCGCGGTAAATTTGAAAGACTCTAAATCATTCAAGGATTACAACGGCACTTTCAGGCCGATAAGCAGGCCGTTGCGGAAAGTATCTCCATGAAGGAAATTGACATTGTTTTTCTGAATCACGCAAAATCGCCATCCGTTAGGAAAGACATAATCATACTCAAACCCAATCTCTGGTCCAAAGAAGAAATCTTTTTGATCCGCACCGGCTATGACTCCACCTCTGATTCTGAGCTGTCCGTTTTTAAATCGCTTAAGGCGGTGTTTGTAACTGACACCTCCATCCCAATAGTAGCCTTTCCAGAACATATGGCAGACTGGAGTCTGCCAGTGGTTGCCGGCCTCCGCAATGACCTCGATGGAGTTTCCATATGACAAATCATGTTCCCAGCCAATCTGAGCATCAAGCGTTGAAGGGAAAAGGAATCCGGCAGAAACAGTGAGCCTGTCATCCCCATCTCCGGCAGAAACCGAGATGGTTGAAAATGCACATAATATAGCGATAAGATACTTTTTCATAGTTGTAATAAATGTGGGTTGAATGTATGTTGATTATTGATATAGATGTCCCGGCACATTGTCAGGTAGTTTCTTGAACAAGTCAGGCGTGAATCCGTCCGCATTAAGAATATCTTCGTATTCGATTTCAAGAGCTATCACGCGTCCTGAAATCTGATTTTCAGACATCTCTATCCGCAGTATCTTTTCTTCGGGGAAAGTAAGTTTTTCAAGCACGAGTACATTGCGATACGACTTGTCAAAACCTTTGGCAAGGTTGAGAGTGTAGACAGGCGTAAGTTCCAGCGCCTGCACGTTGGTTGATTTCACCTCCTTTTTATCCGTAAGGAAAACGCGCAGCTCGGCGATGTCATAACGTACCTTAGTCTTGTTGAGCATCGTAAAATCTATGAAGAAATAGTTGCCAACGGAATATATGTTGTTGACAGCCGCCTTCATTCCGTTTTTATTTGAGGTGATATTGTTGAATCTACGTCCTGAACGGTAGATTGCCCAACAATACGCAGCCATGTCCGACTCAGGCATCGCTACTCCTGGATTAAGGTAGTCGTCAAGGTCGCGTTGTTTGACCTTATAAATAGATGCCGCATTAGACGGCCTGTCGGCATAAGCGATGTCATACTGGGCGATATGCCTCTCCCCTATGATGGTTAGAGTACCCAACATTTGGCAGTTGTGGAATCTAAGAATACTATTGCCGAGACTGTCCTGCTCAATATTAGGCTTGATGCGCACGATATTTGATGCGCACTGGTTGCCTATAAAGTTATCGGTTGAAATGTCTACGAGCTTGATATTCTCCGGCATCACGATATGCGTAGTGACATCCTTGTTGATGAATACAGTGCCTTTCGACAGTTGCGCGTTTGCGGCCAGTGTCGTTACTGCAGCAATGATGAAAGTTGATTTTAAACGGTTCATATTATATAGCGTCTTTTGAATTTATGAGATAAACGATAGTATTATATTTGATTTTAGCACGGTTCTTTCGGATATTGGCCGATAAGGCATTTGTTCCGGCTGAGTAGATGTTTTGGAGAGCCTGAAGTGCAATCTGTTCTCCTGATATTTCGCTTCCATAACTTCCAGAGGATGTGAAATTGATGTTGCTCTGCACGGCAGACGACCCTGCATTTTTCATAAAGTCTCGAAAAGCACTCTCAGGGACATAGAAGCCCTCCATACCGTCATTGTCAAATACAGCCAGAGACACTTTCAGAAATCGGTTACCAACCATGATACTTGAAATCTCAGCCATCACCCTTTGTTGGCCGAAGCCCACCACTGTTCCATAGAGGTAAGTCCCTTTCCTCAACTCCACATCATCGATGGTCACGTCATCAAGCAACTTGAACCTGAGCCGAGTGCCCTCATGTGCTTTGGTGGTCTTATCTATCATAGCCCTAATCAACGACTGCTCCGATTTGTCATCATTCTCGGATATGGTCGTGAATTTGTCGGCATTTGCTTCCGTAGATTTGAGTACCAATTTTGGCGGTTCAGGTTTCGGTAGCGGTTTCTGTTCAACCTCCTTTGGTGTATCATCAGAGCCATCGCCCATCATCTGTTGCAGCATACGCTGACGTGCTTTGGAGAGTTCCTGCATCTGGCGGTATTGCTCCACATACTCGTCTTGTTCGCTTTCGTTTGGTGTGTATGATGGTCTGACTCGCTCACGGGATTGTTTGAAGCTCTCCTCCATCTCTCGTAATGCCTGTTCCTGACGCGCACGTTCGGCATTCATCTTGTCGATATTGTCTTTTTCTTCATCAGTATATACTTCTTCAAGTTGCTCTGGTCCATCAGACTCTTTACCGATGTCGCCGAGTGCGGTATATGCGTCATCATCTTTGGCAAACCTGTTTGTCATCGCATCATATTTTGTCAGTATCTCGTTAGTGTCAGCATCAGGAACCGACATGTTGAGTCCGTCCGATGCCACCTCGACATTCTTGTCATCTGGGAAAAAGTCTGCGATGATATAAGCAAGAAATATCAGGGGAAATGCTATTACCAAAGGGAAGATGTACTTGGGTTGTTTGAAATTAATCTTTGTCATGGTTTTCAAATAGGTTTATTATGGCTTGTAATTGTTTTCCCTTACGGACTATCGCGATGGAATCCTCACGTGATTTTTCAGGGAGAGAGTTCAACGAATCAAGTTCGTAGCGTAACCTGTCGCCCTGGCTTCGCGCACTCATGATAGTAGCGTTTATCCTCTCGTTGTTTCGTTGTATCTCTCGCATGCCGTTAATGACCTTTCCGATGCCCTCCGTGGATGAAATGACCGGTTGCTTCGAACCGAAGTCGTTGTCCGATGGGAGAAATCCCCAGAGCAGCGACATGCCGAAAATCACTACGGAAATACCGATGACATATCCGAAAAATCTCTTTGGATGTGCCTCCGCCCATTGATTGGCATGCTCTACACGTTCGTTTATGCGCAAACGCTCCTTGGCTTTTTCCACGTATGGAGCAGCCGCACGGCCAATATGACCATGCATCTTGCGGGATGCCTCCCTCATTCTTTTCTTTATGCCTTTCATACAATAATGCAGGTTTAATATTCCAAATCCTTGTTTTCAAGCGTCCTCCACCCGGTTATCAGCAGACCGTGCGGATTATTCTTAGTACGTCTGATATTTTCAAGCGACCCGCTTGTCACTAATGTACGTCTTTGGGTCTTTGTACGCCTACGGATTTTCTGAGTTCCGTAGTAAGTGAACTTGTTTGTAGACTCATCAATGATGACTGAGTCACAAAGTATAGTGCAGTTGGCAGACGAAGAAACGATGTCGTTGTAAAATCCCGATTCCTGAAGCGCATGCTTCTGACGCAGAGCAGAACCATCCGCCATGTAGAGTGCCTGATTGACAGTCCAGTCAATGTAAGCTTCATCAGGCGGTAGCGTAAAGAAATACTGGTGGACTTTCTTTATGTGCGTATCTAAATGATTGAAATACAGATATTAAAATA
>ERZ779874.43-NODE-43-length-133456-cov-14.549838_pt1 | contig 133456 bp, 90 predicted proteins | sample MGYA00511031_ERZ779874 | MGnify/ENA primary metagenome ERZ779874 (study PRJEB29588, sample SAMEA2156850) | human gut metagenome | biome: human gut; feature: human-associated habitat; material: faeces | place: Denmark | collected 2008/2010 ...
TGGAACTACCTTGTCAAACCGGTCAACTGATGCAACTAATTTTTTACACATTACTTAGCGATTTGAATGTTCATAAAGCCGTTCCTCCTTTATTAAAACAGATAGACAATGTTGACCGCGGCCTTTGTGGGGCCGAAATAGTGATGGGAGCCGTCATCTATCTTGCGCCCGCATTCCTTGCAAGGGAACCTGTCGAACCAAGTATAGGCGTAGCCAGCTCCGACCTCCAGTTCAAGGTTCCAGTGCGTACCGAGAGCAAACGCGTAGCCGTAGGCCAGTCCTGCTCCGACGGCATAGCCTTCGTAGCGGAAGTCCTTGAGCTTGCGGAAATCCGTGCCCGGAAGCCGGAATGTGCCGAGGTCAAGGCCTCCCAAGTTGTACTCCATCCCCATCGCATTGATGCCGATAAAATGCCCAGCAAAGCGGTTGCAGAACCACCACCGGGCTTCAGGCTGCACCATCCAGTGCTTCCACCTTTTCAGGGAGTTCGGGGATGACCAAGCGTTGTAGTTGCCGGAAACGTCGAGCGTCCATCTCCGGGCGAAAGGAAATTCAATTCCGGCGTTGACTGTCGCCGAGGCATCGTACAACAGATTCGTCTTCACCGCGAAGTCCTGTCCGGACGCAGGTGTCACACCGGCAAGCAGAGCCAGAATAAAGGCTGTCAGGGTTAGTTGTTTTGACATAAGTTCACACAATTAATCCATGCAAGAAAGGAAGGTAAAAAACGCCTTGGTTTCCTGTATGTTGAAAGGGATACGTTGCCCTCTGGCAACAATTTGGTAAAGAGTTACTGAACCGGATAGGGTTCAAGTCCGCTGTTTTAGATTCATCTTCCTGGCTTTTCGAACGGTGCGACTGATTCCGGACGCTGGTCGATAGTATTAAGTGTTTCCAAATGTTCCTTTTCGCAAGGAACGCTTGATTCAAGTCTTGACAAGAACTGCCGATTTCCTGCCTGATTGCTCATCAATCTAGCCGCCAAGTTATGCAACATTTTCCGTATTTGCAAAGCTTTTTCAGTTTTTTTTACGATTATTGTGTGTGTTTTTTTGGTGGCGGGGGGGGGTAACTCATTGATTATAAATAAATTAAACCCATAGGAAAACTTATTGTTTTTTTGGCAAAAACTACTTATTGATCTTCAGATAAATCAAAACAACTTCTAATTATCCCCGAAAAAAGAGAAAAAGCCGAAAAAATTTTGCTAATTCAGGATTAATCTCTATTTTTGCAGTCCAGTTGCGAAGAAACGCAGCGCATCATTGAGATATGGTGTAATGGTAGCACTACAGATTCTGGCTCTGTCAGTGAGGGTTCGAATCCTTCTATCTCAACAAATCCGGCTCCGGCCGGTTTGTTTTTATGGCTCTTGCCAACAAGAATGGCGGGGTAGCTCAGCTGGTTAGAGCGTCGGATTCATAATCCGGAGGTCGTGGGATCATGCCCCACTCCCGCTACACAACAATAGAAACTAATTAGACGATAATGGCGAACGCATTTCACTATTCCATCGGAAGGAAGTTCATCCAGGCTGTCAGCGGAGCATTTCTTATAATCTTCCTGCTGCTTCACGTGACTATTAACCTGTTCTCCGTCATTGACTCTTTCACAGGCAACTACAACGGACTTGACGGCCTTTTCCAGAAAGGCTGCGATTTCATGGCCCTGCCTATCGTGACCATCATGGTTCCGGTTCTTGCTGCCGGTTTCATCATCCACATCATCTACGGATGCTGGCTTACTTGGAAGAACATCAAGGCCCGTGGCGGCTACAAGCGCTATGAGGCTTCAAGCGTCGCTGCCGCCGACTCCTGGTCAGCAAAGAATATGTTCGTGCTTGGCATCATCATTCTCGGCATCCTTGCATTCCATCTTACCCACTTCTGGGCCAAGATGCAGCTTGCGATGTTCACCGGCGCCGAGGAGGGCAACCCTTACGAACTTCTCAATCTCACTTTCGGACGATGGTGGGTGCTGGCATTGTACCTCGTCTGGTTCGTGGCTGTATGGTTCCACCTTTGCCACGGTTTCTGGAGCATGTTCCAGACAGTTGGCTGGAACAACCAGACCTGGTTCAAGAGACTGAAAGTGATCGGCATCGTGGTCGCCACGCTGATCTTCCTTGGCTTTGCGGCTGTTGGCATCAACGCATTCCTTCAGGCAAACGCTTTGATATAGTCAGGGACTTAAATGAAAATTCAAGGGCGACCGTTTCGGTCGCCCTTATTTGTTATACGCCACCCGGTCGTTGAACCAAGAATCCGGTCACTGAGCTACACTTCCGGTCACTGAACCTGTCGAAGTGACCATATAAAAACAGGACAACAAATAAGCCGCTTCGACGCTTCGACATGCTCAGCGACCAAAGCGTCAAAAATCAGATAAATTGATTTATAAATAATAGTTAACATTAAAAAAACGAACTGAAATGAGACAGAAAAAGTTCCTGCTCCCAGAGAGCGACATCCCGACAGCATGGTTCAATATGCAGGCAGTCATGCCCAACAAGCCAATGCCTATCCTCAACCCGGCCACTCACGAGGCCTTGAAAGCCGAGGATCTCTACCCTATCTTCTGCAAGGCGTGCGCCGACCAGGAGCTCAACACGACAGACGAGTGGATTCCTATCCCTGAACCGGTCCGTGAACAGTACGCCGGCTACAGATGCACGCCTCTGGTAAGGGCTTATGACCTTGAGGCCGCGCTCGGCACACCGGCACACATCTATTTCAAGAATGAGAGTGTCTCCCCTGCCGGATCCCACAAGCTGAACTCTGCCCTGGCACAGGCCTACTATGCCAAGGAGCAGGGCATCACCAACATCACCACCGAAACCGGAGCCGGACAATGGGGCGGAGCGCTATCCTACGCCGCAAAGAAGTTCGGTCTGGACTGCGCCGTCTATATGGTCAAGGTCAGCTTCCAACAGAAGCCTTACAGGAGGTCGATCATGCAGACTTTCGGAGCGGCCATCACTCCGTCTCCGTCAATGTCCACAAGGGCAGGGAAGGACATCATCACGGCAAATCCTAACGATCAGGGATCCCTTGGATGTGCGATTTCCGAGGCCATAGAGCTTGCGGTAAGTACCCCTAACTGCAAATACACCCTCGGATCCGTCCTGAACCATGTCTGCCTCCACCAGACCGTAATCGGACTTGAGGCCGAAAAGCAGATGGAGTTGGCCGGGGAATATCCAGACTTCGTAGTGGCCTGCTTCGGTGGCGGCTCGAACTTCAGCGGCATCGCCTACCCGTTTATGAGGCATAATATTCAGGAAGGCAAAAAGACCCGCTTCATCGCGGCCGAGCCATATTCCTGCCCGAAACTAACGAGAGGAAAGTTTGAATATGACTTCGGTGACGAGGCCGGTATGACTCCGCTCCTCCCGATGTACACCCTCGGTCACGATTTCAAGCCGGCGACCATCCACGCAGGCGGACTTCGCTACCATGGAGCCGGCGTGATATTGTCACAGCTGATGAAGGATGGGTATATGGAAGCAGTTGACATCGAGCAGCTTGACGCATTCAAGGCCGGAGTTCTCTTCGCTCAGACCGAGGGCATCATCCCTGCTCCGGAATCCTGCCACGCCATCGCCGCGACAATAGGCGAGGCACTCAAGTGCAAGGAATCCGGCGAGGAGAAAGTCATTCTCTTCAACCTTTCAGGCCACGGTTTCGTGGATATGAGTGCCTACGATCAATACCTCTCCGGCGAGATGCAGAACTTCCACGTCTCCGACGCCGAGCTTGCAAAGTACATCAAGTCGGCAGACACACTGAACAAGTAATCGATTAGATATAAGGTGGAATATAGTCAAGAGGGGCCTCTAACCTGAATTTTGCACGTTACCAAAATTCAGAACAGAGGCCCTCTGGACTTATTAGGGTAACCTAATATTTCAATGACATCATACTGCATAGTGCATAGTCATCGTACATAGTACATATTTCAATGGCACCATACTGCGGTTGCTGAGCTTGTCGAAGCAGTGAAGCAGCTGAACCCACGGATGTACTGTGATGTGCCGTGGCAGATAACTATTTGATTTTCATGCAAAAGAGCGATGTCCTGGTGAAGAAGACAGCACCAGGACATTGCTTTTTATATTCATTTTCAAGCACTTAAGTGCCACGAGATACCACATTAGATCGGCAGCGTCTTCTGACGAAGCCAAGAAGCGACCTCTGGAGTGAGACGTGGGGAAAGAGTACGGTAAACGTGCTCGTTGTAGGCGTTGAGCCAGTCAATCTCTGAGCGGTCGAGAAGGTCTTTGACAAGGATCGACGTGTCGAAGTGGCAGAGGGTCAACGTCTCGAATCTCAGCCAATGGCCGAAATCGTTCTCTCCGGCATCAACGCAAAGGATCAGGTTCTCGTGACGGATACCGAACTTGCCCTCCCGGTATATTCCCGGCTCATCACTTGTGATCATTCCCGGAATCAAAGCCTGACGATTGAAGTTCTGACGGATGTCCTGCGGCCCCTCGTGGACATTCAGATAGAATCCGACCCCGTGGCCGGTTCCGTGGCCGAAATTGCGCTTTGCGCTCCAGAGCGGTTCGCGGGCCAGGACATCCAGCTGGCAACCAGCCGTCCCTTTAGGGAAAACAGCCTTTGCCAATGCTATATGCCCTTTCAAGACCAAAGTATAGTCCTCTTTCTCCAACTGGGAACAAGGCCCAAGCGGAACAGTTCTGGTGATGTCAGTGGTACCGAACAGGTACTGCCCGCCGGAATCGCACAGGTAAAGTCCTTCCGCATAGATCTCAGCGGAGCCCTCCTCCGGTGTGACATAGTGAGGCAGAGCGGCGTTCGGACCGTAAGCCGAAATCGTCTCGAAACTCTCCCCACGGAAGCCCTCGATCTCACTGCGGAACTCGTGCAGTTTCCGTGAGGCTTCATATTCATTGACCGCATCTCCCGCCTCGACGGAGGTTTGCAGCCAATGGAGGAAGCGCTCCATAGCAACACCGTCCTCAAGATGAGCCTCCCTCATCCCAGCGATCTCGACTTCGTTCTTGACCGATTTGCGAAGCCCGACAGGCGAGGTCCCCATGATGACATACCGAGAGTTCAGAATACTGAACAAACTGAAATTCAACGTCGCCGGATCAACAAACAAAGCCTTGATGTAATTGCCGTCCACAAGATTTGAAAGCGCGGCCTCGACATCTGAATATTCCTGAATATTCACTCCGTCAGCAAGGAGCTCGTGGAAACTGTCCTCGGTCTCTCCGTCATCATCCGGAATCTCACCCTTACGTGCGAACCAAAGCACATTATCCTGAGTGACAAGAAGATATGACATCACCACAGGGTTATAAGCGACATCCTGCCCACGGACGTTCAGCATCCAGGCAATCTCATCCAAAGCCGTGAGAAGAATAGCATCGTACCCTTTGTCAGTCAGCCATTTGCGGATCCAACGCACCTTTTGCACCCTTGACCAGCCAACCTGCTCAGGTCCAAGAGTAATGATCGGGGTCTGAGGAATCTTCGGACGATCCGTCCACAGAACCTCAAGCATGTCCAGAGCGTTGACGAAATGGGCCTTCCCGCCCACAGCTTCCTGAATGTCCTTCACGGAAGAGACTGTCATGCAAAGCCCGTCAACAGCGACGCGAACCTCATCGCAGTCCGCAAAATGACCTGCAAGCCACTCTGGAATAAGCACTTGGCCAGGGACACGGGTCTTATGCAACTCAACTCCCGCGGCCGGGAGCTGCTGAGAGGCCTGGATGAAATAACGAGTGTCAGTCCAAAGACCGGCGCGATCCTCCGTGATGACAAGGTCACCCTCCCCAGTGTAGCCGGAAAGCCATGCCACCTGATGCCAGCGGGCTGCTGAATATTCACTGTTGTGCGGATCATTCCCCGTCACTATGACGGCATCCCAACCTTTCGAGCGCATCATCGCCCGAACAGCCTCGATTCTATCTTTGAATATGCTCATTGCCTCAACTGGATTATATGGGTATTCAATGCTTACAAACTTACATAAAAAACTGCGATTTACGCCCGTCACATAAGAAAGAAACAATTTTTTTAGAGGAAATATAGAATAATCCTGATAAAACACCAAAATGTCTGTTTTCATGAAAAAACAAAAAAATGTATCGATTTATACATTCCTGCATTGATTTATTAAAAAAATAAATATCTTGTGCAGCACTTGGTTAAAAAATCGATTTACGGAGATTCTGAAGATCGCTGGAAAAATAATAATACAACCAATAAAAACGTACTGTATGAACAAAAAAATCGCAGCAATCCTTGCTTTGCTTTTTCTAAGCGCAACTGTCGCCTTTTCTCAAAACATACAGGTTAAAGGAACAGTCATCGATGCAAACGGCGACCCCGTACCTTTCGCCTCTATTCAGTTGAAAGGCACAAAAACAGGTACATCAACGGACGAGAACGGTAATTACACTTTCTCTGCCCCGAAAAACGGAACATTGATCTTCAGTTCCATCGGTTACCAAACCAATGAAGTCCACATCAACGGCAAGCTCATTGTTGACTGTGTGCTCCACCAAGACACCGACTATCTTGACGACGTTGTCGTCGTGGCTTACGGTGTCGCCAAGAAAGAATCCATCGTGGGAGCAGTCTCCCAAGTAAATTCAAAGGACATCGAGAAACGTTCCACATCCAGTGTATCTGCCGTTCTTGAAGGATCCGCCCCTGGTATCCGCGTGAACAACTCCTACGGAGAGCCAGGAAGTGACGCCAGCATACGTATCAGAGGATTCGGTTCCATAAACGGAACAAACGCGCCTCTCTACGTGATGGACGGTGTGGTTTACGGCGGCAACATCTCCGACCTGAACCCTCAGGACATCGAGAGCATCTCAGTCCTCAAGGACGCCTCTTCGGCAGCGCTCTACGGAAACCGCGCCTCCAATGGTGTCATCCTCATCACTACCAAGAAGGGAAAGGACGGAAAAGTCTCACTGACTGCCAACATCAACCAAGGTGTTTACCAGAGAGGTATCCGTGAATATGATTCCATGAACGCTGACGAATGGATGGAGACTATGTGGACCACCTACCGCAACGGTATGATGAGCGACCCGGCGCTCAACAAAACCCTTGACGAAGCCACGGCTCTGGCACGGAAGGATTTCCTTCCTGTTATTGCAAAGTACAACATTTACAACAAGGGTGATGAGGAATTGTTCGATGCCAACGGAAAACTCACCGGCACCGTCAAGCCTCTGATCGCCGAAGACCTTGACTGGTTCAAGCCGATTGAAAGGCTTGGCTACAGGCAGGAGTACAACATGAGCGCCAACGCTGCTTCCGAAAAGTCAAGTTTCTATTTGTCAGCCGCTTACCTTGATGAGAAAGGTTATGTAAAATCATCCGATTTTTCCCGTTTTAACGGACGTGCCAACGTGAGCGTGACTCCTCGTAAATGGATCAAGATCGGCATGAATCTGGCCGGATCCTATCAGGAGAGCAATTTCACCGACACGGACGGTGAAAATTCCTACATCAACCCGTTCTACTACTCTCGCTTCATGGCTCCGATCTATCCTGTCCATCAGCACGATCTCAGCTCCGCGAACGGAGACTATATACTGGACGGGGCTGGCAACAAGCAGTATGACGATGGCAACAGCCGTGGACAAAATGAGAACCGCCACATCGCATGGGAACTTGAGGACAATTTGGCCAAATCCTACCGCACAACACTAAACGGACAGCTCTACGCCGACATCAAGTTCCTCAAGGACTTCACATTCTCCATCAAGGGAGACATGAGTCTGCGCAACAGTGAGGCTCAGACCTACAACAATGCGTTGATAGGTGACGGAGCCGGCAGTAACGGACGCGCCTCCAGAACCATATACCGCTACATGAACTATACTTTCCAGCAGCAGCTGACATGGCAGCGTGCCTTTGGAGAGCATAATGTAGATGCCCTCCTCGGCCACGAGAACTACTACTACCACTACAACTATCTCTACAATTACAAGACAAACCAGACATTCCCGGGACAGACCACCCTCAACAACTTCTCTGAAATGACCACGATGACGGACTACTACAATGATGTCCGCAGTGAGTCTTATCTGGCCCGCGCGCGTTACAACTTCGCGAACAAGTACTTCGCCGAGGCTTCCTTCCGCCGTGACGGATCGTCAAGATTCCATCCTGATCACCGTTGGGGTAACTTCTGGTCAGTGGGAGGCAGCTGGGTTCTCTCAAATGAAGACTTCATCAAGGCTATTCCTCAAATCAACTCACTGAAGTTCAGAGCATCCTACGGAGAAGTAGGAAATGACCAGGGTGTCGGCTACTACGCCTACATGGCCCTTTACGCCATGGTTCAGAATGGAGGAAAGGGAGGAGCCTACAAGTCACAGAATGACGCCACCAACATCAAGTGGGAAACCGCCGCCTCATGGAGCGCCGCTCTTGAGGGACGCTTCTTCGACTGCTGGAATATGTCTCTTGAATATTACGACAAGCGCACCCGAGACCTTCTGTTCAGTGTCTATCAGCCACTTTCCGCAGGTGCGACTTCAACCAGTTCCGCAGTTTCCACCATCACACAGAATCTTGGTTCTGTCTCCAACAAAGGTATAGAGATCGCCACTGATTTCGATGTAATCCGCACGAAGGATTTCAAGTGGAACCTTAACATGAACGCCACCATCGAGAGAAACAAGATCATCACTCTTCCTCAGCAGAACAGGGAAGAGGGCATCCTTTCAGGAAACTTCAAGTATGCAGAGGGACACAGCATGTACGAATTCTTCACGTATCAGTATGAAGGTGTGGACATGATGACCGGACGTTGCCTCTATCAGATTGATGACGAGGCCTTCTATGTGGGGACACCTGCAGAAGGTGAGACCAGAAAGCCGCTTCCTGAAGAGCATCACGTCAACATCAACGGCAAAGACTACACTACCTATGTGACCTATGCCAAGAGAGACTGGAGCGGTTGCGCCCTTCCTAAGATCTACGGAAGTTTCGGAACTTCGTTCAGCTACAAGAACTTCTCTCTCTCCGCCCTCTTCACTTATTCTTTGGGAGGCAAGATGTACGACAGTTCCTATGCATCCCTGATGTCCGCCAGCACGAACGTGCATCAGCTCCATAGAGATCTGCTCGGATCCTGGACAGCAGCTCCTGCCGGAATGACAGAGACATCCTCAAACCGTATCAATCCTGACGCTCTTCCTGGACTCAACTCTTACTACAACCAGTACAACTCATCGATGTCAACCCGTTGGCTTCAGAGTTCCAACTATCTGGTGTTCAAGAACCTCACCGTTTCTTACAACATCCCTTCAAGAATTACCCGCATGATTGACATCGCCGGAGCCTCCGTGAACTTCAGCGCCGAGAACCTCTTCACCCTGACAACTCTCAGAGGCATGAACCCTCAGCAGAACTTCACCGGAGGCAGCAGCAACAAGTTCACCACCGCGCGTGTATTCTCGTTAGGACTCAACATCAGACTGTAAAAAACTTTAAATCACGGACAAAATGAAAAACATACTTAAAATATCCATCGCCGCACTGTTAGGTGTAATGCTTCTGGCTTCCTGTTCAAAGGATTATATGAACACAATCCCGACGAGTTCCACCGCGACACCTACTATCTTTGAGAGCACAGAAAACGCGGCCCTTGCGGTTAATGGCATCTGCAAACTCATGACAAGGCAGTATCTCGGTTCGCAAGGTTTCAACGGAGAGGGAACAATCAAGTTATATACCGGTGAATATCCTGGAGATAATCTCGTCGTAAACCTGCCAGGTTGGGCTTCCGTCATCAACGGCACGAATCATGACAGCAAGATCAGCATCTACAATTATTACAATTGGTATTACTACTACATGTTGATCGGCAACGCCAACGCCATCATACTCAACATCGACAATGCGAAAGGAGACGAGACAGAAAAACAGTTCATCAAAGCACAGGCCTTGTCATTCAGGGCCTACAGCTACATGATGCTGCTTCAGGTCTATAGCGTGCGTTGGGGAGACTCCAGCAACGGAGCGTCTGACGGTGTTGTGCTTCGTCTCGACACATCAACTGACGAGATGCCTCTCAGCACTATGGCTGACTGCTACAAGCAGATTTACGATGATCTGGACGAGGCCATCCGTCTTTACACAGAGTCTGGACTGGCACCGGATTCCAAGGACAATTACTCTCCGAACATCGACATGGCTTATGCCACCTACGCCCGTGCCGCCCTCAACAGACAGGATTACGCCAAGGCTCTTGACAAGGCCGCCAAGGCTCGCGCCAATCATCCTCTGATGTCAAACGCGGAGTACAAGGACGGATTCAACGCCCCTAACAAGGAATGGATATGGAGTTGCTATGGTTCAGCCGATGAAACTCTGTTCTTCTACTCTTATTTCGCCTACATGAGCTATAATTCTTCGGCATCCGCCGTAAGAACCTATCCTAAATGCATCAACAAGGACGCTTACGATAAGATTCCTGAGACAGACATCCGTCGCGGAATGTTCCTCGATCCTAAAGATTATTCCTACACAAAGTCAACAGGTCTGGCAGATCCTAAGAAAGGCGGCAAGGAATTGGATGCTTATGCAAGATCCTTGTATCCTGATATTCAAGCAAGCGCAAAGGTTTATGCCTACATGAACTTCAAGTTCGCCAATTCATCCCAACCCGGCGTCGGACACCTGAACAACTTCCGCTCCGCCGAGATGTATCTGATCGAGGCAGAGGCTAACTATTTCCTCAAGAACGAAAAGGCGGCTCAGGCTTCCTTGAATGCCCTCACAAGGGACAGCGGACGTGACAAGGAATATAATTGCACCGCCACCGGCACCGCTCTTCTTGACGAGATCAAACTTTACCGCAAGATCGAGCTCTTCGGCGAAGGCTTCAACTGGTTCGACCTCAAGCGCTGGGGTGATTCATTGAACAGAACTTCCACAGAGAAGGGAGGCAACTACATCACAGCCCTCGCCGTTTCTTACGGTCCTCAGGACAGGAACAACTGGACATGGGTGATTCCATCAAAAGAAACTGACTATAACAAGCTCATAAAATAACCCAACCCATAAGCAAAGAAAAACCGGGATTCCTGAAAAGGGTCCCGGTTTTTGTTAAAGTTGTACTTTAACAAAAATCATTTGAATATCCTACGTTTGAATATTCTTATGGCCACAAGAAGCAATTTTTCCACTGGAAGGAAAGCCGAAAGGCCTCTCAGGCCAGAGAGCAGCAGATTTGAAGGCGTGAATGCCTCCTTGACATCAGACAGAGACTCGCGCAGGAGAAACTCTCTGCGGACCAAACGCTCGCGGACATCATTCTGAGCCGACTCCAGCTCATCCATCGTCTTGATTTCAGAATACCTCATAGCCTATTTGTCTTCGTCAAAGAATAGTTTGATGAACATCGGGACGAACGTGTTGCGGAACAGTCTCTTCCTAAGCAGAATGACAACCACAAGAATCACGGCGAAGACCGCGGCCACGATTCCGGCTCCGGCTGCATAACTGCCTATCAACTCCCCTATCCACATAACACCTCCGATGGCCAAAGCCGTCAAGATCACGGACACGATAAAGAGGACAAGCAACATATAAAGCAATTTGCCGAGCGTCAATGACAATCCCTTAGCGGTTCTTAATTTGAGGTCATCAATCCTTGCCTCGACATAGTCCGCAGTGTTCTTGCCAAGGTCCTCAATCGGTTTTGTGAACTCACTCATCGTCACGCGTTTTCAGACGGCCTTTCGGCATATTCAATGTCCTTCTGAATCGCGCTTTCGATTTTTTCCAACCGCTCGAGGATCTTTATCCTGACATCTTCCTTCAGATTCTCGGCCTGACCCTGAAGTTCCGCCTTCAGGTCGTTGAGTTCCATTCTTGCCAACCTCGCCCGTGCCTTGGCGGAATCCGCCGCGTCACCGACAGTTTCCTTAATCTTCCGACGCGTATCCTCGCCCTTCTCCGGAGCGAACAACAGCCCAAGGGTAAGCCCGGCGGCCGCCCCCGCGACAAACGCTAATAATGAATCACCTTTCATAACATTCGATTTTCACAAACTTACATAAAAATCTGCGATTTTTACGCCCGTCCCATAAGAAAGGAACAGTTTTTTAGAGGAAATATAAACCATACTGATCAGAAATCCAATCCATCAGCGCCGATTTCTGTCTGCCAACACAAACGGAACTCCTCGTGCAAGTGACAATAAGGCCATAACGCAACCCGTGAGTGTCCCGCAATCCTTCCGGGCGACAGAAAAGGGTTCCACAATCCTCTCGTGCGCAAAAGTGACCCTCTCACGTACGAAGGCCTTATTTTGATCCTCCTCGTGAGCAGGAAGGCCGGGGCTGCGCACGGGAGGGACTGCCGAGGCTGCCTCGTGAGCAGGAAGGCTTAGTCTGCGCACGGGACCATAGACATTATTTTCTGACAGGGGCGCACTGAACCCCGAGGAGTTTCAGGGCGGAGACGAGTTCGGTGGTGACAGCGACCTTGAACTTGGTTGAGTGGAACTCGATGTTGTACTTGGTCTGAGGGTCGTAGAGGAACATCTTGAGAGGGACGGTGCCCCGATTGGCCTGGATCAAGGACACGAGATCCTTGCGGAATTTCTCGGTCAGCATAGGCGTGGTGATGCTGATGGAGAAAGCGTTCAGCATCGTCTCGTTCACGTTGCCCAGAAGCATTATCTTCTTTACCCTGAAAGCGTAAGGCGAAGTCTTGCCTTGCGCGCGCTCTTCAGGCTTGATGAAATATTTCTCCTCGATGTCACCCTCGATGTAAAGGTTCTCGTGCGGCTTCATATAGCTCATAAAAGCCTCGTGGTCACGTCCGAACAGCGCCAGCTCGTAGGCTCCGCTGTAATCCTCCAGCTTCGTCTTTGAATATGGCTTGCCGGTCTTCGTGGTCAGGGTGCTGTACTCGGTCACCAGGCCGGCTATCGCTACCTTCATCTTCTTCTTGGAAGCCTCACACTCCGCGACTTTCTTATTCAAATCCGCCAGTTCGCAGTTGGTAAAACTCTCTATCTCAAACGCATACTTATCCAAAGGATGTGAGGAGATATACATCCCGACATATTCCTTTTCCTTCTGGAGCCACTCGAACTCGTCGTCCGTCCCGACCATTTCAGGAATATCCGGACGCACAGGCTTCATTTCTTCAACCTCGCCGAAAAGCGACGCCGCCGAATTGGCCGCATCCTGGCTGTAAAGGTTGGCGTATTTTGCAAGCTCGTCAATGAACAGGTTCCCGCTGCGGCACGGCAGGAAAAACTGTTTGCGCTGGATGCCGAACGAATCGAAGCCTCCTGAATATACAAGGCACTCTATCGCCTTTCTGCCCAGCGAGTTACCAAGCCTTTCGATGAAATCGAACACATCAGCGTAGGTACCGTTGGCTGCCCTGTCGGCGATGATCGCGTCCGCCACATTGGAACCGAATCCCTTGATCCCCTTGAGGCCGAAACGGATGTTACCCTCCTTGTTCACGGTGAAGTGTGAATATGACTCATTGACATCCGGGTTCAACACCTTGATCTTGTGAGCCTTGCAGTCGGACAGAATCTTCTTTATCTCCGGCATGTTGGAGAGGTTGCAGGAGAGGTTGGCCGCGAAGAACTCGGCGGGATAGTGGCATTTCAGCCAGCCGGTCTGGTAGGAGACCCATGCATAGCAGGTGGCGTGGGACTTGTTGAAGGCATACTGCGCGAATTTCTCCCAGTCCTTCCAGATCTTGTCCAGCATCTTCTCCGGATGGCCGTTGGCCTTGCCGCCCTCCATGAACTTGTCCTTGAGCTCGTTCAGAATCGTTATCTGCTTCTTGCCCATCGCCTTGCGGAGCTTGTCCGCCTGACCCTTCGTGAAGCCGGCCAGCTTCTGGGAAAGAAGCATCACCTGCTCCTGATAGACGGTCACACCATAGGTGTCCTTAAGGAACTCCTCCATCTCCGGGAGGTCATATTCAATAGGCTTGAGTCCGAGTTTTCTATCGACGAAATCCGGGATGTAGTCCATAGGGCCCGGACGGTAGAGGGCGTTCATCGCGATGAGGTCCTCGAAACGCTCAGGATGCAACCTCTGGAGCCAGGTCTTCATGCCCTCGGATTCAAACTGAAAGACGCTGTCCGTGTCGCCGTGTCCATAGAGTTCGTAAGTCGGCTTATCGTCAATCGGAATCGCCTCGATGTCGATGTCCGTGCCAAAGCGCAACTTAATGTTGTCCAGACATTTGTGGATTATGGACAGGGTGTTGAGTCCCAGGAAGTCCATCTTCAGCATGCCGACTTCCTCGATGTAGTGACCGTCGTACTGCGAGGTCCAGACATACTGCCCGGATTCCTTATCCATCGAAAGACAGATAGGAATATAGTCGGTCAGGTTGCCTCGTCCGATGATCGTGGCGCAGGCGTGCATTCCGACCTGACGGATGCAGCCCTCCAGCTGACGGGCATATTTCAGAACCTCCCTCACCTGCTCTGTTCCGTTTTCCAACTCTTCCTTGAACTCAGGCACAAGACGATAGCAGTTCTTCAGGGTTATCTTGACATCCGTGTCCTCCATGCCCCTCTGATAGGTCTTCTTGACCGTTTTCTTCTGACCCGGATTGTCAGGATCATCAACCTCGACATCCTTTTCCACCACCTTGAATCCTGGCTTCAGATCATCCAGATCCGGATTGAAGAGATATTCCTTCTCCACCTTTTCACTGAGGCGGTCAGGCACCATTCCGGACAGGCGGTTGGACTCATCGATCGACAGGTCATGGATTCGCGCCACGTCCTTGATGGCTCCCTTGGCGAGCATCGTGCCGAAGGTGATCACCCGGGAGACGTGATCCTTGCCGTAGGAGTCCTCGACATATTTATGCGCCAGGGACAGATCCTCGAAATCGACATCTATATCCGGCATCGAGATTCGGTCCGGATTCAAGAAACGCTCGAACAGGAGCTGGTACTTGATCGGATCCAGGTTGGTGATTCCCAAGCAATAGGCCACCACGGAGCCAGCGGCTGAACCACGGCCTGGCCCCACCATGCTGCCCTTCGCCCTCGAAGCCGCGATGTAGTCCTGCACAATCAGGAAGTAGTCCGGGAAGCCCATACGGCAGATGGTCTTAAGCTCGAAGTCTATCCTCTCGGACTGCTCGGCGGTCAAAGTCTCCCCATAACGTCTTTTGGCTCCCTCGTAGGTGATGTGGCAGAGATAGGCCACCGACTTGCAGAACTCGTCGCCACGGTAATTGCCCTTCTTGTCGCACTTTCCGACCTCGATGACATCCTTGTATATGTTCAGATAGTTGTCCAGGTCGTCAAGGAAGGCCTGGTCGATCTGGTACTTGGGAAGCACATGGTCGCGGTCGATCTGATATTCCTCAACCTTGGAAGCTATCTCCAGGGTGTTTTCCAGCACTTCCGGATGGTCTGGGAACAGAGCGGCCATCTCCTCCTCGCTCTTCAGGTACTCCTGCTGGGTGTAGTGCAGGCGCGGCTCCTCGTTGATCTTCTTACCGGTGTTCAGACAGATAAGGTGGTCGTGCGCGGGGCCATCCTCCTTGTTGACGAAGTGGACGTCATTCGTGGCGACCACCTTGACACCCATCTCCTGAGCCAACTGGAATATTCCCTCATTGCTGATCTTCTGCTCCTCATAAACCTCCAGCGACAGCCCCGGGACCTCCGTCTTGTGGAGCATCACCTCAAGGTAGTAGTCGTCTCCGAAGACCCTCTTGTGCCACTCTATCGCCTTTCTCGCCTCGTCCATCTTTCCGGCGACGATGTTCTTGGGGATCTCGCCGGCAAGGCAGGCGGAGCAGCAGATCAGATTCTCGTGGTACTTCTCGATGATCTCGTGCGAGACCCTCGGCTTGCCGTAATAGAGACCTTCGATGTGACCCTGCGACACGATCTTCATCAGGTTCTTGTACCCGTCGAAGTTCTTGGCCAGAAGGATGAGGTGGTAATATGACCTATGCTCGCTGTCCTTGATCTTGGGGTCGTAGTGGCGTGTCACATAGACCTCGCACCCGATGATCGGCTTGACCTTGAAATGCCCGGTAGCCTTGTCCACATGCTTGCCTGCGAACTTGAAGAACTCCTTGACACCGTACATGTTGCCGTGATCCGTGATGGCCAGGGCCGGCATCCCCATCTCCTCGGCCCTGTCGAACAAGGTCGAGATGGAGGAGAATCCGTCAAGAATCGAATATTGCGTGTGGACGTGAAGGTGTACAAAAGCCATGGTGACAAGTCAAATTTTCATATATCCGCGAACCGTTCGGGAACGAAGCGGCCAGCACCCGAACCCAAGCGAATTGCGACAATACAAAGATACCGAAAAACCCTATCCCCACAAAGCCGCCCCCTCCGAAAAGTTTTCAACATCTGGAAAAAGTCCCGATTTTAACCATCCAAAACTCGGAATAATTCCCGAAAATAAGAGTAAATAGTCGGAAAAAGTCCCGATTTTAACCATCCAAAACTCGGAATAATTCCCGATATTATTTGTTATTCAATTGATTTATTGTATATTCGCAAAAATATAAAAAAAGAAGCCATGCTATATAGAAAATTCGCAGCCCATCTGGAAGACTTTCTCCGGAACGAACCTCGTAAGATAATGCTCGTCAATGGCGCCAGGCAGATTGGCAAATCGTACCTGATAAGGCACGTCGGCAACAAACTTTTCAAGAATTACGTGGAGATAAACCTGAAAGCGGACAAGGAAGGCTCCGGAATATTCGCGTCTGTCCGCAGTGTAGAGGAGTTTTTCCTGCAATTGGGTGCGATCGCCGGGAACAGATTAGGCAATCGGGACGACACGATTGTCTTTCTTGACGAGATTCAAAGCTATCCGCATCTGATGACGATGCTCAAATTCCTGAACGAGGACGGCAGGTACAGGTACATCGCCAGCGGCTCGGAATTAGGTGTGGCATTGGCGCAGACTCCTTCCGTCCCTATCGGCAGCATAGCCATCGAGCAGATGTACCCGCTTGATTTCGAGGAGTTTCTTCTAGCGATGGGATGCAGTCAGAACACTATTGACGGGATGCGGGAATATTTCCACGACAGGAAGCCGTTGAACGATTCCATGCACAACTATATGCTCCGGCAGTTCAAGATCTATCTTTTGGTGGGAGGAATGCCCGACGCCATAAACAAGTTCATCAAGAGCCGTAACATCGCCCAAGTCCGTAAGATCCAACGGGACATACACTCCTTGTACAAGTTGGATGCGTCGCAATACGACGAGGAGAGGAAACTTGTCATCCGCAAGATCTATGACATGATTCCGTCCAACATGGAAAACAAGAAGAAGCGTGTCATCGTGAAGAACATCGAGCAGACCGCCGGTCACAAGCAGTTCAGCGACTACTCCAATGAGTTTGACTATCTGGTCAACTCCGGTGTTGCTCTCTCAGTCCAAGCCATCAGCAATCCGAAGTTCCCGCTGAAGGAGTCCGAGAGCAAGAATCTTATCAAACTATACCTCAGCGATGTAGGCATTCTTACTGACCTTCTTTACAGGACAAACATCAATGCGGTACTTGGAGACGAACGCAGCGTCAATCTCGGCTCAGTCTATGAGTCTGTAGTGGCACAGGAGCTCCACGCCCACGGATTCACCCTGCACTACTACGACAACAAGCAGCGTGGAGAGGTTGATTTTCTGATTGATGACTACGACAATCTCACAGTCCTGCCCATCGAGGTCAAATCAGGCAAGGATTACAAGGTTCACAGCGCCCTGGACGCATTCCTTGACACCCCCGACTACCACATCAAGAACGCCATAGTCCTAAGCAACGAACAAAACGTCCACAAGGAGCATGGCATCACCTACCTCCCCATCTATTACGTGATGTTCCTAAAGCAAGACAACACCCCGGAAGAAGATCTCGTCATCCCGAATCCGACTTTGCAAGCCTAGTGGCGACCGTGGCACTTAACTAACTGACAGTGAAACGAAAGGGCATCCTCGTGGTTCAAGTATTCAGACCACGACAGTGTTCTGTCCGCTGATTATCAGGACATTATCCGCCACTGATTTCTAATACGCCCTGCCGTACATCTTCGGGGAGTTGAAGGCGGGGGTGTGGCCGTGGAGGCGGAAGAGTTCGGGGATGGTGACGAACTCGTAGCCGCGGGCTTTGAGCTGGGGGATTATGGTCTTCATCGCCTCGACGGTGCGCTCGTTCGTATCGTGGAACAGGAGGATGCGGCCGTCCTCGACGCGGGCGAGGGTCTTGGTCACACGATCCTCGACCGGCATGTCGGCCCTCCAGTCCTGACAACTGAGGCCGGAGATGAAAATCTTTCCATCCACAAGGCCGGCGACGTGGGCGTTGTGTGCCGTGAAGGGAGGACGGAGGTACACAGGCTTCGCACCAGCGTAAACCTCTATCAGGGAATCGGTCTTGGCGACCTCCGCAAGAATCAGAGAGTCAGGAATCTGCGTGAGATTAGGATGGGAATATGTGTGGTTCTCGACGTCGCATCCCATCTGGACCATCCGGCGGATGATCGGAGCGGTCTCCTCATTGATGTTCTGGCCGATCAGGAAGAACGAGGCCTTCACTCCGTTCTCCTCCAGCACGTCCAGCATCAACGGGGTGTACTTCAGGCTCGGCCCGTCATCAAAGGACAAGGCGACATACTTCGGCTTGACATCTGCCGATAGGTCTTCTTGTGCAAGAGCCGTCAAATGGCACATGATCGCTGCCATCATCACCAATATTACCTTCATATTCAAATAGTTAATAATCCATATTCCCGCAACGGAGCGTCAGAAAAGTTGAAAGATTATGATTCGGAGCGTAGCGACAGAAGGGGTTCGGGGAATCCCTTCCCCGTGCCCCCAGGGGCTGTCACGAAGTGACTGGGGGTAATTAGAGTATGGTGAAATTCACCATACTCTTAAAATCCTCTTCCGAACATCAGCCAGTACTTCGCCTCAAGCTCCTTCCAGCGGGCGGCGCACTTGTCGTGGATGGCGGCGGTGTAGGCGTTCAGCAGCCTCACCCTCTTGCGAGGGGTGGCCTTTGAATATTCAGCCTCAAGCTTCGGCAGGCCTTCGAAGGTCATCGCCTCCATCTCCAACACATTGTCGGTGAACTCCTTCTTGGTCTTCTGCCACGAAAGTGTCGCCAGTTTGTTGGCGCGGCGGAACTCCCACAGCACGCTGTTCGGGTAATATTCCTTCTGCCCGCACTTTTCAAAGGCAGCAGGGAGTTTCGTGCTTCCGCAGAAGATCGGGATGCGAGGGCTCTGAGCCGGATTATCGACAGCGTACCAGCACACTCCCCCGATGCCGTCCGGAAGCCAGTCTCGGCTCTGGATGACCGTCGAATATGAACACCAGGCTACCGCAAGCGTCCTTCTGAAATCGATCACGCCCGGAGCGATGCTGTTCAGCGTGTTGCGCATCGGAGTGGTCAGCCAAGGATTGGCCAGAGGACTCATCTCCTTGTGCGCCGGAACACCATTCTTCTCAGGCACATCAATCGTCCAGTTCTTGCACATATCCCATTCCGTACCCTCGTAAGTATCTCTCAGCAACGCCATTACCTTCCTGACATCGACCAAGGAGTCCGGCTTTACGGAAAACGGGAAATCATCCATTCCATACTTCAGACCGAGCGACGGAGCCAGCTGGTCAAACACCCTGAACTCCCTCTCACGGTAGTTCCTGCCCTGTGCGTATGAGCAGACGATCACCTTCCAAAAAACGAAATCGCCCTTACCATCCCAAAGGCCGTTGTCGATAGCCACCTGCTCAAGGTTATCGGAAGCCATAAAGTTCTCTGTATCAGAACGGTCAATCTTTCCGATTCTTGGGATATTGGCGGAAATCCCGACGTGCTCGTCCGGAATCCTCTGGGCCGCCCAGGCCGCGCCGATCCTATGCTTGCCGACTCCCACGATCTCAAATTGCCAGACCTCCTTCGGATCGGAGACCGTAAGACATTCACCACCATCCCCGTAGCCATATTCCTCTGCCAAAGAGCCCATCACTTTGACGGCCTCACGGGCGGTGGCGCTCCTTTCCATCGCCAGACGGCAGAGCTCCTCGATGAGCAGCGGCGCGTCCTTGTTGATGAGGGTGTCCGGCCCGGTGAAGGTCGTCTCACCGATGCCCACCTGCTTCTCGTTCAGCGATGGATAGCCAGTGTTGACGTAGGAATATGTATGCGCGACCTGCGGAATCTCTCCCACTATCTTGATCCCTGCGGTGTCGGTCACGAACTTGGTCTTGCGCCAGTTCTTGCGGATCGGAGTCACGGAACCCGGCTTGTGATCCTTCGCTGGAACGATATTCACCCAAGTGTGCGAAGTGCCGTCGCAAGTGTGCGAGGTCATCACCGACCCGTCCGTGCTGGCCAGCCTCCCGACCACAATGCTGGTGCACTCCAGCCCCGAATTCTCATCATCCTGAGCCCAAGCTCCGATTCCCGCGGCACAAAACGCCGCCACCATCACAAGAATTTTCTTCATTACAATCAATCTTAATCTTTGAATATTCAAACGATGTCTAACAATCTATCAAACTTACACAAAAATTCTCAATATGCCAATTCCACCAGTCGCAATATGATCTTAGAATATATAATCTCTCTCAGACATGTCAAGATCATGGTTGAAAAACATCACAAAATATATCGGGAAATATGTGATGCCATCTTTTTCAAAAACCCTTGACTCGTTGGACAACACACACGCCTGCCTGATCGCATAATCCCTGTTGGCCACAAATCTGTCAAGAGCACTGTGTGTCGCGTAGTCTTTTCCTGATTTTACCTCAAGCGGTATTGATGACATATTCCTCACATCATCAATCAGATAGTCCACCTCACCGTTTTTCTTGTTATCATAATAGTACAGGCCGAATCCGTGCGCCTTCAGTTCTTGGGCGACAACAGTCTCGTAAACCGAGCCAAGATTGACAGAGCGGATGTCTCCAAGAACCGGCCTGATGTCGTTGCCATATAATATTCCCGTAAACAAGCCACAGTCATTAAGATACAATTTGAGAAGATTCTTCCCCGCATTCTGTCTGAGCGGATAAGTAGGCTGACTTATGGCATCCACCTCCAACGCGACCCCGGAAGACACAAGATAGTCAAACTCGTCCTGATAGTCACTGGTTCGCTTACCGTTTTTCCCTTCGATGTCCTTGACCTTGACACGCTTCTTCTTGTTTTCAAGATTTGACGGAATCATTTCATATATTCGTAGAATCTTAAGCTTACGCGATGACTCCTTTTCATATTTTGAAGCGTCAAGACCATAGAGTTCCAGAATTTCCTTGTGCACATTGCGAACTTTAACGATGTTATGCTCCTTCACATAAGTATTCACAGCATCAGGAAGACCGCCCACAAGAAGATACTTCCTGAACAGATCCAACATTTTCCTGTGTATGGATTCGTTGGGCGAGACCCTCTCTTCAAAGCACCGACGCAAGTCTTCTATAACGAGTCGCCCTACACCGTTGGCCCAAAGAAATTCCTCGAAATCAAGTGGATACATATGCAAAGGAGTTATGCTTCCTATCGGGATGGATTGTGTCTTCTTCAATGTGACCCCGAGCAGGGATCCGCTTGCTATGTAGGTAAAGCGCCCATCTTCCATAAGAAACTTAACCAAGGTAAGCAGGTGGTCATAGGCCTGGATCTCATCGATGAACACGAGCGTTGATTTCTTGTCGGACATTCTGTCCCCTGCGACAGCACTCAACGCAAGATAGAAATTCTCTGTTGTCTTGGCTTCCGCAAACAGCCTGTCACCCTGCTTGTCTTTCTCCATGTTAATCTCAATGAAGTTCGGGAACAACCGGCTTCCGATCTCACGGATAATGAAAGACTTCCCGATTTGTCTTGCACCATCGACAACAAGCATCTTATCGCCACCAGACTTTAGATAGTTTTCTATTTGTTTTGAAATCTTACGCTCAAGCATATCTCACACATTTATTCCGAAATTTTACATAGGCAAATATACATTTATTCCGAAAAATACGGAAGCCAATAACGCATTTATTCCATAAAAGAAAAAATTTTTGTAGCAGAACGCGAAAAGTAGACACGGAGAATTCGCGCCGAGAAGTAGAAAAGTGTTCCGTGCACAGATCAGGCTCTTCCGCTCACGAAGGTCCCCATAAAGGCCTTGTTGTGAGCAAAAAGGCTGATCTGGCTCACGAGGTGTTCACAAGGAGCAAGGTGGTGCGCATGAAGGGGGCGAATCACGCGCGAAGATCACGCGTGTGTCGCAGACGGTTCAATGTATTGGGTCAAGACTGGCCAAGTGCCTTGAGAATCTCGGCGGCGAGGGCCGGGGAAACGAGTTTGGAGAGGTCTTCGAGGGGGGCGGCGGCGATGCGGGCGACAGAGCCGTAGTGCATCAGAAGACGCTTCTCGGTCTGCTCACCGACACCTTTGATATCCCTTAAAGCACTCTGGATCTGGGCTTTGCTCCTGAGGCTGCGGTGGAATGTGATGCCGAAGCGGTGGGCTTCGTCACGGATCTGCATCAGGACTTTCAGCGCCCGGGAGTTACGGTCCAAGAACAAAGGGTAAGGGTCGTTCACCCTGATCACGAGTTCCATACGCTTGGCAAGGCCGATGACCATCAGCCTGTCCATCAAGCCCAATTCGGCGAGAGCCTGGCGGGCGAACTCCAACTGCCCCTCACCGCCGTCTATCACTACGAGCTGCGGAAGGTCATCCGGAGCCTCTTCAAGCATTCTTGAATATCTTCGGTTGACGACCTCCTTCATCGAAGCGAAGTCATTGGCCCCGATGACCGTCTTGATCTTGAACTTACGGTAATCCTTCTTGGACGGCACTCCGTCACGGAAAACCACACAGGAAGCCACCGGATTGGTTCCCTGGATGTTGGAGTTGTCGAAGCACTCGATATGGGTCGGAAGCTCCTTCATTCCCAAGGCCTTGCGCAAGTCCTCAAGAACCATCCTGCGATATTCGTCAGGATCGGTGTGCTCCCTCTGCTTGATGGAGTTGAAAAGATATTCCTTGGCATTCTTGACGCTCAGTTCGAGAAGGGAAAGTTTGTCGCCGCGCGCCGGGATGCGGAAGTCGATGCCGTCTATCTCCACATCCGGCTTGAACGGCACGATGACCTCTTTCGCCAATGCACCGAACTTGGATTCGATCTCGGCGATGAACGTGCTGAGTACAGATGCCTGCTCCTCCTCGATGTTCATCTTGAAGCCCAGGTTCAACGACTGGATGACAGATCCGCCACGAACACGCAGGAAGTTTCCGAAAGCCTCCTGGCCATCGAAAACCAGAGAGAACACATCACAGGAAGTATCTGCGACAGAGGATATTATCGAATGTGAATAGTGCTTCTTCAAGGACTCTATCCTGTTTTTACAGACCTGTGCCTCCTCGAAACGGAGCTCCGCGGCCGCACGCTTCATCTCGGCCTCATATTCACGGATTATCTCATTCACGCCGCCTTTCAGCAGACGGGTGATCTCGATGATGTAGGATGAATATTCCTCCTTGCTGACCGCGCCAACGCAGCAGCCTTTGCAGCGTCCGATGTGGAAGTCCAGGCACGGGCGGAATTTGCCCCGGAGGATCGCGTCGCCGGTGATTTTCAGGTTGCAGGAACGCAGAGGATAGTTCTTGCGGAAAAACTCCAGCAGGTAGTTTGCGTGCGAGACCGAGCTGTACGGCCCGAAATAGGTGCCGTTCTTCCTGTCCACACGCCTGGTCAAATAGATCTTCGGAAACTCGTCGTTGGTGATGACGATCCACGGGTAGGTCTTGGAATCCTTCAGCAGGATGTTGTAGTGAGGCTTGTACTGCTTGATGAGGTTGTTCTCCAGCAACAGCGCGTCGGCCTCGGAGTCCACAACGGAGAACTGCGCGTCGGCGATCTTCGAGACCAGAATCCTGGTCTTCACGTTCAGCCTCTCCGGAGGCACGAAGTACTGCGCCACCCTCTTGTGCAGATCCTTGGCCTTGCCCACATAAATCACCTTCCCCGAGGCATCGTAGTAACGATAGACCCCCGGGGAATGTGGAAACAGGGCGATTTTCTCCCTGACTGTAAGACCCTTCTCGCTCAAAGCGTTTGAATATAATATGGTCAATAGACCGCCATCTTACTTCTTGGCGGTCACGTACTTGGCGACCTCCTCCTCAATGCCTTCACCGCGGAGATCCCTCTTGACGATGGTTCCGTCAGGTCCGAAAAGGATGATGTGAGGAATGCCCTGGATGCCGTAGAGATCGGTAGGAACAGCCTGCGCGTTGATGATCTCGTTCCAGTTCACGCCATAAGCCTTGGCGGTGTCCACGGATGCCTGAGGCTGATCCCAAACAGCGACGCTGAGCACATCGAAATCGTCACCGACGTACTTGTCATAGACCTTCTTGATGTTAGGGATCTCCCTCTTGCAAGGGCCGCACCAAGATGCCCAGAAGTCAACGAGGACGTACTTGCCCTTACCTACATAGTCGGAAAGCTTAACGCCGTCGATGTCGAAGTCGGTGAACATCGCCCCCTCGGCGGTTGCCTTTTTTGCATCGATAGCTTTCTTCATCTTTGACACCACAGGTATCTCGGAAAGGGATGGATCGAGCAGGTTAAGCATCGAGTCCACCTGAGCCGGAGTAAGGTCGTACTGAAGGGTACTGAGCACCATAGCTCCAATGATGTTGTCCTTATTGGCATCGAAAGCCTTGTCATTGCATTCCTTTACGGCAGCCTCATAGTCATTATAAACCTGTTCCTTGACGGAATCCTCGGCCTCGTCGCCAAGTTCCTCAAGTCTGGCTCTGGCATCCTTCTCGAACTGAGCCATCGCGTCAGCGTAGGCTTTGTACTTCTCCTGTACAGAGACAGACGGAGTCTTGGAAGCGATCTCGCAAGTACCGTCTTCCTTGACAGTGACCGTCAACGGAGTACCGTCAGAAATGAATCTGGCTCTTACTCCTTCCCCGGTCAGCGTGGCGAGCACGGTCTTGGATGCAGGAAGCACAACGGCGAACTTCCCGTCCGTCACAGTGAGGGTAGTGTCAATTCCAAGATCGGAAATCTTGATGCTTACCTCTTCAGGAGCATTGCCCTCGAAAGCACCTTCGATGGCTGTCTTGTCAGAAACCTTCGGTCCGCAAGCGACCGCGGCGATGGCAGCCACAGCCGCCAGAATGAATGATTTACGTCTCATATTCATGAATATTAATGTTCAACCTTTCCTGCCTCGGAGTGGCACCGCAAAAGCGAGCCGCTTTTCCGCAACAAATGTAAAGTTATGAATATTTTCGAGAATATGAGTACCTTTGTTATACAGAATCAAATAATTATTGAATATGACGCTGAAAGCCAGCATAAAATCAATGAGACTGAGGACACTTCCGCTGTCCTTGTCCGGAGTGATCCTCGGGGTGATGCTCGCGGCGGACAAGACAGATGTCAGCCCGTGGACAGCCGCGCTGATCTTCCTGACAACGGTATGTCTGCAGATCCTCTCAAATCTGTCCAATGAGCTCGGCGACACCTTGAGCGGCACCGACTCTGCTGACCGTCAAGGCCCCCAGTACGCCCTCGGCAGCGGAGATATGACCGTAGGAGACATCAAAAAGCTCATCGGAATATTCATCGTCCTTTGCATCGTCTCCGGTCTGGCGATGATAAGTGTTTCCTTCAGGAGCATATTCAAAACTGAGTCAATCTGTCTGGAAGTGCTTGGCGCGGCGGCTATCGTGGGTGCGATGAAGTACACTTTGGGCAAGAATCCTTATGGGTACAGAGGGCTGGGCGACGTGTTCGTGTTCATATTCTTTGGCCTTGTGTCGGTGCTCGGTGGGTATTATGTCGCGGCTCGGGAACTGCCGCCACTGATTATGCTTCTGCCGGCCTCTGCCATCGGATGCTTCAGTGTCGGTGTGCTTAATGTCAACAACATAAGAGACATGAAGACGGATGCGGTGAATCGTGTGACCGTGGCCATCAAGCTCGGGATGAAGGGGGCGAGAATATACCAGACCATCCTGGTCACATTGGGCTGGACCTTGATACTGGTGTTTTGCGCGGTCTATGATTTCGCGCCGGGACATTACATATTCATCATCACTCTTCCATTGTACATCAAGCACTTGCAAGGTGTATGGACCCGGAGCGAGCGTGCTCTCGACCCGATGCTGCCGATGCTCGTGATCTCAACTTTCTTCCTCTCCATCCTCGCCGGAGCGGGATTTTTAATTTTTTAGGAATATGCCGACAAAGACAAAAGTCAGGAATATGTTCGACAGCATCGCTGGCGACTATGACGCTCTGAATCACATACTTTCACTGGACGTGGACAAGATCTGGCGCAAGAAGGCCCTGAAACAGATCGTGGACGCTCCGGCCCCGGTCCAGGTTCTGGACCTGGCCTGCGGAACGGGCGATTTCTCGATCGCCATCGCCAAGGCTTTGAGCAGGTCTCACAAACGAGTCGGGACTCCTAATGAAGCACATGTTAAGGCTCCAGCCAAAGCACCAGTCGAGGCACAGGTCACATCGACAGGTTTTGTGACCGGAGATTCCGGGAGATCGGACTTAATGACCAAGGGACACGTGACCGGCGTGGATCTGTCGGAGGGTATGCTGGCGGTGATGCGCGAGAAGGTCGCAAAAGCCGGCCTGACTGAGATGATAAGCATCGAGGAAGGAGACGGCGAGAACCTCCGCTTCCCCGACAACACCTTCGACCGGGTCACCATAGCCTTCGGAATCAGGAACTTCGAGGACAGACCGATAGGCCTAAGGGAAATGCTCCGCGTCCTCAAACCCGGCGGCCGCCTCGTGATCCTTGAGCTCTCCCGCCCAGAGAACAAAGTCATCCGCTGGTTCTACGACCTCTATTTCCTCCACATCCTCCCGAAGGTCGGCGGCAAGGTCTCCGGTGACAAGGCCGCCTACGCCTACCTCCCCGCCTCTGTGGCCGCCTTCCCCGGCAAAAAGGCGTTCATGGCCACGATGCGCGAGGCCGGCTTCCGCACCGTCTCCCACAAAGCCTTCACCCTCGGCATCTGCCGGATGTACACCGGCGAGAAATAGGGAAAAAAGCGTGGCATCTAAATTACTGAATATCAAGATAATAAACTATGTCCTAGTGGGAGACATCGCACCAGGACATAGCGTTTTTCCTTGATTATAAAGGAGTTATCTGCCACGATGATTTGTGGAATAATCATCACTTCAATGTTATGTTTTTGATTTCCTGTCCTGATTTTACTGAATATTCACGGGTTTTTCCATCATAATTGACCGTGACCTTGATTCTTTGGTCGTCCAACCTTCGCGCGGCGATGTTGAAGTCTTTGCCGAAAGCCTTTATGTGATCAAGAGACATCGTGTTCCAGCCTGAGGGCATCTGAACCTTCAGGCTGAATGAATCAAATCCAGTCGGACGTATTCCGAACAGACCTTCGGTGATCACCCTGCAATACAGTCCGCTTTCCGCGGACAGGTGCCGCTGCGATCCTTCAGGGTAGGCCTCGACCGGATACGGGACGTGGGTTCCGAGAAGGCGGCGCTCCGAATAATTGTGGAGTTGCGAGAGAGCCGCATCCGCATGACCAGCGGCGAAAGCTCCTCTCAGAGAATAGAGGGTTGATCTGTCCCAGAAGGTTGTGCTGCCCTGCTGAGTCAGGATTCCGTCCCTGGTCATCATTTCCTTGGAGAACAAAGCCACGAGCGTACCCTCGGCCCTGTCATTGATACCGAAACACAACGGAAGACATATCCATGACCTCAACACATCGTTACCGTCATAGTAACGGTAAGTGTCATAACCGCTTACATTGCCGCCGAAATAATTCTCAATCGCCTTTTTCAGGTCAGCGGCCCGCCTGCGGTATGTCTTGGTGACCGATGAAGGCTCTCCCATCAACGGGGCGAGATATGTGGCGGAAACGAGGCCGTCATAGTAAAGACAGGCGGTCGAAAGGTTGGCGTCCCCGGCAGGGAAACGACCCTCCAACTCATCGGAATCGGATTCAGGAACACCTTGGGCATTGAGCTTTCTGTGGCAATATTCAAGACACCATTTTATGAAAGGCCAAAGTTGTTCCGCCTCTTTTCTGTCCCCGCGCGCCAGGACATAACGTGGCGCACCGTGGGCGACCATGGCAGCGTCTCCGCGGTCACCGGCCCCGTCCCAGATGTCCGTCCCCTCGGCAATTATCGAGCTTGGAACCGGTTTGAAATCATCATTCATGAATCCTGAATAAAGCCGGTAACAGTTGAACGCAGATTCGTTGCCGACCGCATAGCCAAGGAAAGGATAGAACGGATTGACATATTCACATTCGTCATTGCACCAAAGCGCGGCATAGTAGGACTCTCCGCCGGGACCGTGCATAAGGCCTCCCTTTGTCCTGTAAATGCTTTCCGAGGCTCTTATCTTGGCGAATCTAAACTCTGTGTTGATCACAGTGTCAGGTGTTTCCAGAATCAGGGACGAATCGATGGCGTCGCGGATGAAGGACATCCTTGCGGAATATTCCGCATCAAAGTCCGGAACAATCACGCTTCCTCCTTTTTCCCGGTAGGCTTGGAAAGCCACTTGAAATCCGATCTCCTGCCAAGGCTCAAGAACATAGGTTCCACTTCCAAATATGTCTGCCCGGATCACATAACTGCCGTCCACTCCCTTGTCGGCCAGGGTCTTCGCCTCCTGGCTGAACTTCGGGACATTAAGCACCAGCGGACTGGCGGAGATATTCCTTATGCTGTAGATCTCGCAGAGCATCGGATGGATCTTGCTTGGAAACACCGTTGTCCTGACTTCGGCGACCGGCTTCGGATTGTCTCCTCTGGCTCCACCGACATTCGCCTTGCCGACACCATATTCACTGATCACTGACAGGCCTCCGTCAATGGACATTTTTTTTGTCGACAGCTGTTTCGGCACAAGGGAGTTGATCCCGACCAGCGACATGACGTCCGTACCCATCCTGTAAAGCAGGCTGGCGTGCGTGTCATTAGGGACACGGCGAAGCATCGGGAAAACCAACGATCTTTCCTGGCCGAACAGGCCTTTTTCGTCAACCATCCATCGAAGGACGCAGGAAACCTGTTCCCCGCTCATCTCGATGTGGTCGGAATATGGCAGGACGATCCTTTCGGGATTCAGCTCTATAGAACCGTCCGTTCCGATTGTCCAGCACGTCTGCGAATATGCCGCATTGGCGCTCGTTACCAGCGCCAGAATGGCCCACAGAATCCTTTTCATCACGTTTTTATTTTATTATTCCCACATCTTTGACTTCCCAGTCATCCGTTCTGAACGGAGCGAAAGGCTGACCGGAGGTTGTCATCACGTTTGCGTCCTCGGGATAGTTTCTGAAAGCATAGCGAGCGGCTACAGGCTCGGGGACATCTTCCGACCAGACTTCAATCTTATTCTGCCACCAGCGGAAGTTGACTTTGGCCTTATGCCAGACCTTGTCCGCCCCGGCGATCTCAAAGCCTCCCGGAGTGTAGTAGCCGTCCGAGGCGAAACCGAGAATGCTGTCGGACTCATTGAACTCATTCTGTCCGGAAAGATTGTTGAAACTCAGGACAAGCTGGTTGCACTTGTGGTAATCGTTGTACTCCTTCTCCATCGACTTGTAGGTCGGAGCAGGAAGCGGCACTCCATCGACACCATAGTCGTTACGGAGCGCGAGCCATGCAAGCCTGGTGCCCACCTCCATCTTCTTCCGAGGATGTATGCAAGTACGGCTGCCGATGTCTGTCGTTGCGGCAATGCCGCTATGAGGGATTTGAGCCATTGCCTGGTACTGTGCCTCCACGACCAGAGGCAGAGAGCGCAGTCCCTCGCCGTTGTAGGGGTAAGGGGCAAGCTGAACGAAATAGAACGGCATTCCCTCATCCTCCCATATATTCCTCCACAAGTCAACCATGGAAACCATAAGATTCCTATAGTCAAACCAGTTGATCCTGTTCGACTCCCCTTGGTACCAGATCCATCCCTTGGCCGTGTAATGGCGCAGAGGCCAGATCATCGAGTTGAACAGCCTGTGGGGCTCACTGGTGACCCCTTCTCCGGAGAGGGCGAACTCATGGTTGATCCCCTCGGTGGAGAGGATTGCCTCATCGCTCATCCAGCATTCGATGCGTGTGCCTCCCCAGTTCGAGGAGATCAGACCCACCGGCACACCTACGAGAGCCTTGGACAACGCCCTGCCGAAGAAATAACCGCAGGCGCTGAACTGACTCGCGTTCCTCATGGTAGGCAAAAGCCATTCTCCTCCGCAGGTGTCCGCCGGTTCGTCAGCCGGAACCCGGGGAACCTGGAAAAACCTGATCAAGGAGGCCTCGGTAGGAACATCCATCAGGTACTCGGGATAATTTTCGACCGGCTGCATCATGAAACCGCAAAGCGGCATCTCCATATTGGACTGCCCACAGCAAAGCCAAACCTCGCCGAGCATGATCCCCCGGACGGTGACCGGCTCGCCGTCGGAGATGGTCATGGTGTGAGGGCCGCCGGCGTCAGCGGTCGCTACCCTGACACGCCAATTCCCGTCCGGATCAGCTTTGGTACGATACCTTTCCTTGCTCCATGACACAGACACTGAGACCTTTGCCCCGGCCTTGGCCTTTCCCCAGACATTCACGGAAGTGTTGCGCTGAAGAACCATGTTGTCACCGACGAGCGATGGAAGAGAGACTTTCGCAGACACGGACAAAGCAGTCAGCAACACCGCCGCCATCACAATAAGAAACCTTTTCATATCATTCAAAATTTTAATGCAGACATCAAGTGATCATTGAAAAATAACTTGAACTAAATCTGACACAAATTTAGTTCAACTTATTTTTTAACGCTTACCAAAAATAACAAAAATCATCGAATAGGAGCCATAACATAACAGGCACCACCTCCCGGAACAAGCGGAACGGCATTCTCGACAAGAGAAAAATAATCTGGGACAGTTTCAGCAAACGTCCGTACGCCCCGTTAAGAAGCACCGTGCAGGGTAAAGGCGACGAGCAATTCCTTCAGCAAATCAGCGAGATAGTGTCTGTGAGATTTACCGACATGGATTTCTCCGTCGATGACTTGGCGGAGCAGATGCACCTGAGCCGTTCCGTCCTGTTCGAGCGTACCAAGGAGGCCTGCGGCATGACTCCTAACAATTTCATCAAGGAGATGCGTCTGCGCAAGGCCGCCAGCCTGCTGGCCGAGCAAAAGTACAAGGTCAATGAGATCTGCTACATGGTAGGCTTCAACACCCCGTCGTACTTCGCCAAATGCTTCTTCAGGCAGTTCGGTGTCCTGCCAAAGGATTTCGTCGGCTGAGACGACCCAGATGTGCGGGAATGCGGTTGACGTCACAGATCCGAGATTGTCTCGTTCCGCAGATCGGCGATGAGCCTGTCGATCGAATCCTTTGTGACATGCTGCATGACGACAACATGCGACAGCTTTCCGCCAAACGCCGCGTCCTCGCCGCAAGCGAGATTATATTTCCTTACGACTTTGGCGGAAGGACGGCGGAATATGACCGTGTTGCTATATTCATTGTTCCAATAAGGCCAACCTATCCTTTTAAGCTCAGACTTAAGGTATCGCGTGTTTTCAAAAATCCTCGCGGCCTGCTCTGTCCAGCCTTCATCGCCGACCGTTTTCATAAGCCACCAAAATTTGAGTGGCTCGATTCCTGATCGTGAGCAGTTTATCATGCGCATGTTGGCGTTCAGATAAGAGATGTCGTAGGTTGACTGATTGTCGTAAACGTCGCGGGTTGTGATGAAGAGTCCGCAAGGGCTGTCGATGCCGAAGAATTTATGACCGCTGACGCTAATGGAATCAAAGCCGGTTTTCCTGTGTACCAGCGGTAAAACTCCTCCAGTCTTATGTCATTGTTGCCTGGATAACCAAGGGTCATACTCCTTTCGGCAAGGCACTCGGACGCCCATCTGTCAAGTTGTTCAAATCCTGAAGAAACCACAACCTGAGCCGACAAAGCCAGACTGCCTGACAGCGCAGTCAGGCCGATCATCAAGCCCCTCATCAGCATGCTGTTCATAACTATTCAATACATTATTGGTTATTATAATCGTTCCTTAACCACATAGAAGAGTCTCGGAACCAAACACAAAAATAATGAATTATACTTTATTTCGAAGATTTGGATCCATGAGCCCACTTGAAAAAGTGCCATTTGCCACTTTTTACCCCTTACAGAAGTATCTGCGAGGCACCTGTTTTTCAAAAACGACTTTTTCAAGTGGACTCATCCATTGCGGATTGAAAGAACCGCACCAATGATTTTGCCTTTTCGGCAAAACGAAGTAAATTTGTGTTCAACGAAACGGACGGACGGTTTGCCGGGTTTCTTTGGCCGGGCCTCTGACGAACAGACGATAAACAGTGATATTCAAGAATATGAGAAAGTACCTTTTGATTGCGGTTCTGGCGGTGCTGCCGTTTTTGGCGGAGGCGCAGAACGGGCCGGCCATTGCCAGGATTGTGTGCGGGCCTTACCTTCAGAATGTTACCACGGACAGCTTCACGGTGATGTGGATGACGGATGTAGATGCCGTGGGGTGGGTGGAGATCGCTCCGGACAACGAGGAGAATTTCTACTACAAGGACAGGCCGAAGTACTACGACATGCGCGGCCACGGGCTGAAGCCTATCGGCAAGATCCACAAGGTGACGGTTGGCGGGCTTAAGCCCGGCACCAGCTACCGCTACAGGGTGATGATGACGGCGGTGCAGGACTACCACAACAACTACAATCCGATCTACGGGAAAGGCTCCGGAGCGCCGGCCTACAAGGTTGACCTGCCTAAGGCCACCACTCTCAAAGAGGATTACAGCGAGGTCAGGTTCGCCGTTGTCAACGACGTGCACGCCCAGGACTCGCTACTGCGCAGATTGTTCGCTGACAAGGAGAAGAACAAGGAGTTCGACTTCGTTCTGTTCAACGGAGACATGACCTCCGACCTGGCCTACAGCGAGAAGATCGTCCGGCACTACCTCAAGCCGGCCAGCGACCTGTTCGCCGACCAGACTCCTCTCTTCATGGTCCGCGGCAACCACGAGTTCAGAGGCAAGGACGCGCTGCGGATCTCTGAATATTTCGACTTCCCGGAGCACGGCCCCTACTACACCTTCAAATATGGCAAGTTCCTGTTCCTGGTGCTGGACGGCGGCGAGGACAAGGTGGACAGCGACATCGAGAACCAAGGACGGCTCTGCTCGGAGCCTTATCTGAACGAGGAAGCCAAATGGCTCAAGGGCGTGGTGGAGAGTGATGAGTGGAAGAACGCCGAAAGAAGGATCGTCTTCAACCATATTCCCCCTCAGATCAAGGACGCATGGCACGGCAATCTGAATATGTCGGAGAAGTTCCTGCCTATCCTCAACGGTGCGGGTGTCGATCTGATGCTGAGCGGCCACGTGCACAAGTACTCTTTCCGCGAAGTTGGATCTACCGACGCATCCTTCCCTGTGATCACCAACGGCCAGTGGCAGAGGATGGAGATTACCGTGAACGCCAAAAAGATCGCCGTCAGGATCTACGACACAGACGGCAATCTTACCCACACAGTGGATCTTTAGTAACCTTCAAAAAATAACCTGCCTCATCTTAAGGAATCTTTTCGGTCTATATCTGTTTTCTCATCAGTCATGTGCCACCGGCACACTCCTTCTTCGAAAATAGATCTATCCTCGAAAATCTTCTCCTAATCTGAGGCTGGTTATTTTTTTTCACGTTACTTAGAGGTCTTGTTCCACAAGGACTTCAGACGGTCAGGGAAGTGAGGGAATTCTTCAGATTAGCACACAGCGGATCTTTAGAGGTCCTGTTCCACAAGGACCGCAAGGAAGTACGGAAGGCTCTGAGCCTAACCGAGGATTCCTTTGAGTAAGTCCGGGATCACCAATTCCTCACAGTGGATGGAGGCGAGCCGGATGCGGCCCTCGTCTGTAAGCGAGAAGATCATCCCCCGCTTGTCAGCCGGGTTAAGTTTCCGGCTGATGAGGGATGTTTTTTCCGCCGAGGCAAGAACCTTGGACATATTCGAATGTGTAAGCCCCAACTCATCTGATAGTTCCGATGCCGAAGCGCTTCCCTGCCCCGCAAGGAAGCAGAGAAGCATCGCCTCGTTCAGGTTCAGCCCGAATTTCCTCTGAAACTCAGCGTCCAGCCCGGAGATCGCCCTATGGATCTCGCGAAGGCGGCAGATTGTGTTCTTCTTATTCTCCACGACCTACCAACTACAGCTCAACTTTAAGAACATCCTTGATGATTCCCTTGAGCTCCGTCTTAGACAAAGCCCCGAGAGACCTCTGCGGCTTATCCTTCATCGGAATGAACAGAAGTGTCGGAATCGATCTTATGCCGAAAAATGTAGCCAGTCCCCTCTCATTGTCCACATTGACCTTGTAGATGGTGAGTTTCCCTGAATATTCCTTGGCCAGTTCGTCCAGCACAGGCGACAGCTGCCTGCACGGCCCGCACCAGTCCGCATAGAAATCGACAATGGCCGGCTGAGATCCGAGATATTTCCACTCATCGGGGTTCTTTTCGAAGTCATAGACCTTCTTAAGGAAATCAGCCTTGGTGATGTGCACCACCTTTGTCGTCGGCTTTTCCTTCGCCGCCGTCTCCTCATCTGGCCTTACCGCACCCGTCATCTCAACACTCTGCTCTTCCGCCGGTCTTCCTGCACCCGACAGCTCTGCTTTCTGCTCTTCCGCCGGTCTTCCTGCACCCGACAGCTCTGCTTTCTGCTCTCCCGCCGGTCTTCCTGCACCCGACAGCTCTGCTTTCTGCTCTTCCGCCAACCTTTCGGCATTCGGCATCTCAGCATTCTGCTCTCCCGCCAACCTTTCGGCATTCGGCACCTCAGTCGTCAATTCATTCCCTTTCAGTATTTTAACTCCAGAATTTTCCAGATCCATCTTCTCAATTCCCAGCTCAGCAACCCGAGTCAGAGCCACTTCGACAGACTCGGCAACCAAAGCACTTCCTATTCCCCACCTTTCTGTAGCCTTGGTCTCAAAAGAAGAGAACAGAAGAAGCCCACCGACAGCCACCCCGCTGATGCAAAAGAGTGCCTTTAACGTAATTGCATTCATAATAAACAGTGTTTTAAATAATTAACAAGCATTTATACAATAGTTTCCAACGAAAACTTTCCCAAAGTACGGAATTAATTTCCAATAAAACAAATTTCCAAAGGAAAATATTATCAAGAACTATCTTCGGTCATTCATCGCACCTGCGCTTAGAAAGCAGAGCGACCAAGCCCCCCTTCAGAGATAGCCTCGTGCGCAGGAAGCGCCTCTCCGCTCACGGGAGTCCCACGCTGGCCTGCCTCGTGCGCAGGAAGCGCCTTTCCGCTCACGGGAGCCCCCCGCTGGCCTGCCGGGTATCATCATTGGCCGCCTGTTGGACCTAACCTTGGTGCTGTTGTTAACCGCATTTCGTAAAGAAACTTTACAGTTCCCGGATTTCGTGAATCTGTTTCGCGGCGGACGATTCTCTTATGCCAGCCGCTTAGAGGCTATTTTTGATTTGTTTGCTATAGATTTGCACTCCGGAAGGCCCAGCAAAGCCCCACACATATAATTCCTCTGCAATTCCGTGGTCAAAACAAGCCCTTTCGGCGGTTTTGCCCGACAGAATTGCAGTCTATGCATTTTCAAAGACCTTTTTTCTGCAATTCTTAAGTAAGCGTTAAAAAATAAGGTGAACTAAAATTTGTGTCAGATTTATGAGGATAGATGTCTTTTTGAAGAAGGAGTGTGCCAGTGGCAAACGACTGGTGAGAAAAGATAGCTAGAGCGAAAAGAGCGGAAAGCCTCTGTTCTGAATTTTGGTTACGTGCAAAATTCAGGTTAGAGGCTTCCCGCTCTTTCTATGCCATTGGACCTTCAATGTTCCTTCGCTTCGACAAGCCCGGAAACTCAATGGTCTCAGAACCAATAGGTCTAAACAACCAGAGGAACTCAGCGACCGAGACACCGGCGAAGCGACTACCTTCTTTCCAGCTACTATTTGTCGCCGAGATCGAGGATGCGGACGTTGCGGATCTTCAGACCCTCACCGTGACCGCAGAATGAAATGTAGCCTTTCTTGTTGAACATTCCCGGATGGTTCTTGTGGTCAACGGTGTACGGATTCTTCTTGCCGCCGTCAGGAGCCACATTGTGACCCTTGCAGGCCCTGCGGATGTTGCCGTCCACAATCACCTCACCGTTGACGGTCACCTTGATTCTGTCGCCCTCGACACGAATCTCCTCGGTGCTCCACTCCCCAAGAGGCTTGTGGACGATTCTCTTCGCCGGGATCACACCGTAAACCGATCCGTGAACCTGATACTCACGAAGTTTGGCGTACATCGGAGCGTCATGATCAAGGATCTGCACCTCACACATTCCGTCATAGGCAGCGTCAACACCCATAGGAGTCCTCACACCCACACCATTGTTCACACCCTCGCGCAGGAAGCAGAACTCGAAACGATAGACGAAGTTACGGTATTCCTTCTTGGTGTAGAGATTTCCTGTGCTGCCGTAGTTGGCCGACACATAGATTGTTCCGTTGACAGGAGTGTACCCCTCAAGGTCGCCCTGCCACTTGTCCAGATTCGTGCCGTCGAACAACATCTCGAATCCCTGTCTCTTCTCCTCATCGGTCAGTTGAGAGATCGGTGAAGGCTCGGCCTCGCCGAGAATCTTGTTGATCGCATCGACAGCGTAGCCGTCATCCGCACCACCGGCGGCCTTGAAGATCACGACAGCCTTGTCAAGGTTGGACTTGAGGTCAGCGTAGTTGATCTCCTCCTTGGTCTTGGAGGCGATTGTCCTTACGCACTCAGCAGCGGCATGCCTGACTCCCTTGTCACTGTCATCCAAGTACTTGCCGGCAAGCAAGAACGCCTTCATCGTAGGTACGGAAGCAAGAGACTTGAGAATGGACTTCTTCACGGCAGGGGTCTGGGCAAGCTCAAGAGCCTTGGCGAAATCCATACGCTTCTTGTCAACGTTGGTCTCGTATTTAGAGACAAGGGAAGAATATCTCTTCACAGCCTTGTCGGCCAGCCCGGCGTCAGAACCGGCAATCTTGATGAGAGTCGGAGCCACCTTGAAATTGTCGACGTCAAGCAACGACGCGAAAGCGGACTTGTCACCGGCCTCGTAGGCGGCGGCCAGATCGTTCACGGCCTCGTCAGTGCCTGTGGAGGCAAGGACCGGATAGTAAGCGGAGACGTTCTTGGACTTCTTCATCAAAGCGCTGACCTTGGCGTACTGCTCGGCGGGAGCAAGAGTGTGCACAGCGGCGATCAAAGCGTTCTGGGCGGCCTTCTGATCAGCGGCGGAAGCGTTGTCAAGCAAAGCGCCGACCTTGTCAATGTCCTGGACGCCAACGATGTCCGCGAGCGCGAGCTTGGCGAGAGACGAAGCCTCGGCATCCTTTGAATCTATCAATGAATATACCTTCGGGGCGGCGGCGGTAATCCTTCTGGCCATCACAAGGCCGAGAATATTTCCAAGAGTCTTGTTGTCCTTGGCTACGTCAAGAGCGGCAAGAAGCTCGTCCTGATAGTTGCCCTTGAATGATTTCAAAGCGGCGATCGCAGCGGCGCTGTTCTCGCCTCCGAGCTGTCCCACGAGTGCCTTCGCGGCCTTGTCACCGCCGATCTTTCCGGCGGCAGCGATAGCGGCGGAGGCAACGTCTCCACCCTCGGAGAACGAACCGAGCACGATATCGGAGACAGACGAGATCTTGTTGTTACCGAACCAGTTGAGAAGATCAACCTTGACCGGAGCAGAGAGTTTCGCGAAATTCTTTGTGAAAAGAGGAACGAGATTTCCCGCGCCAAGAATCGAAGTGGCGTTGTCAATCACAGAATTCCTGTACTTCACATCCTCGCTCTTGAGAGCGGCGGCAACGACCTTCAAAGCCTTCGCCGGGTCGTTCTTCATCCGAGCCAGAGCACCGGCGGACTTGTAAGCGGACACTTCTGAAGCCATAAGATCCTTGGCGGCCTTGGCGACAGCCTTGCTCTTGGATCCATCCGCAAGTCTCACTGCCAGAGCGGCATAGTCAGGAGTCGAGTTCTCTTTAAGAATATTCAGGGATGACTCTGAGCCGATAGCCGCGAGAGTGGAGAAGTAAGCGTTGTCGTGCATTGTGGAGTTCAGGGCAGTCGGGATGACCCATTTCTGAATATAAGGCTCCGCGGCGGTGATTCCTTTCTCCGCGGCGGCGGTCGCCAGCAGTTTCCTGTCGGCGGTTCCTTCCTTCACAAGGTCAAGAATCAAATCCTCTGTTCCCGGAATATCCACGAGAGCGCCAACGGCCGTGGATGCGAGGGCAGGGTCATTGACATATTCCTTGAAGAACTGAGCGTCAGCAGGCTTGGCGATCTGACGGAAAAGGTTCAACAAGAAAGCCTTGTTGTTGCTGTCTGTCGTGACCTTGACCGCCTGCGCGAATCCTTCGCGGACCTTGTCCACGCACTGTGGATTGGCCGAGGCATAGCTCGCAAGACCTGTGAGGGCATATTCATAAAGATTGTTCTTCACGCCTTCGCCAGCCGGCTTCATCATTTTGGCGGTCTCCACCACTGATGCCGGAGCGGCGGCCGCGAGGTCGGCAATCTGTGTGTTGAAATCCGACGCGTTGTTGGCCGGCATAGCCGCAAGCACGTCAGCCACAACGGTTTCCACGGTTCTCTGCCTTGCGTCCTGAGCGTTGATCGTAAGGGCGGCCGCAAGGAATAATATAGATGTAAGTAATTTCTTCATATTCAAGAGCATATTAAAGGATCATTGAACCCCAAGGGGCACGCATCGGCTGATTGATGAGCTGGTTGGCGGCATCATCACCTATAAAGAGCTGCTTGTCAGGATCGAAGTTCAGGGTCCTGCCGAGCCTGAGGGCGCAAGCGCCCATGTTGACTATCGTGCAGCTGTGGTGACCGTTGTCCTCGGCCAGCGCGAATTTCTGACGGGTCCTCACGCACTCCAGGAAGTCAGTATTGCGTGGTTCCGGATCCGGAAGCGAGTTGATGACATCCATCACGTTAGGGATCGTGCACTCGAATCCCTTATAAACCTTGCCGTTAGGGCCTTCGATGTAAGGCACCTTACCCTTGCTCTCGAAGCCTTCGCCCTCAAGGATGATCTTGCAGCCGTCAGCGTAGGTGTAGGTAATGCTACGCCATATTCCCACAGCGTCCGGATGCTGCTGAGGAGCGTCCACCTCGACCTTTACAGGGAAGGTGTCGTCCTTGCCGAGGATGTACTGCACTGGATCGATGTAGTGCTGTCCCATGTCTCCCAGGCCGCCGGACTCGTAGTCCCAGTAGCCGCGGAAAGTCTGGTGCACACGATGAGGGTTGTACGGCTTGTAAGGAGCCGGCCCGAGCCACATGTCGTAGTCAAGTTCAGCCGGAACAGGCTGAGGCACAAGATTTTCCTTTCCTGTCCAGAAGAATTTCCAGGTAAAGCCCGTGGCTCCGGAGATCCTCACGGTCAATGGCCAGCCCAAAAGCCCGCTCTGCACGAGTTTCTTAAGCGGCTCCACCGTTGTTCCAAGGCCGTAGAACGTGTCCTTGAAACGGAACCAGGTGTCCAGACGGAAGATACGGCCGTACTTGTTGACCGCCTCCACAACTTTCTGCCCCTCGCCGATTGTCCTTGTCATCGGCTTCTCGCAGAATATGTCCTTACCGGCGCGGCAGGCCTCGACGGCCATGATTCCGTGCCAGTGTGAAGGGGTCGCGATGTGTACGATGTCCACATTGGAATCATGCACGAGATCTCTCCAATCCGTGTAGGCCTGAAGTTTCGTGCCGAACTTCTCGACGCCCTTCTTCAAAGCCTTGTCAAGGTGGTTCCTGTCCACATCACAGACCGAGACCAGCCGGCAGCGCTCGTCACTTACGAAGTGAAGGCCACTCATTCCGATTCCGCCCGTACCGATAATTCCGCGTGTCAGCTGATCACTCGGCGCGACATATTTCTTGTCGCCGCCCATGGCGCCGAACACATTACGTGGCAGGATCGTGAACAACGCCAGTCCCGCCGCCGATTTCTTCAAAAAGCTTCTTCTGGATTCACCCATAGTGCTATTGTGATTAAATTGTTTCCGTTAACGCAAATATACATTTTTTTCCAGCCGTATAATATTAAAGGCCACTCATTTTTTGCAAAAATACCATCAATGATTTCATTTTTGCAAAATAGAGTAGCCTGTATCTTCTCCCAGTGAGACTGACACTTACAGTCGGACATCCACGAACACAGGAAGATGGTCCGAAGCCTGCGTCACATCCCCCTTGTGGAACTCAGTCATAGTATGGGCAGAGACTTTCTTTACAGGAGCGGACATCTTGTAGTGGAAAATATAGTCAATGCACACGCGAGGATCTCTTGAGGAGAACGTGTTTTCTGTCTCGGAAAGCAGATCCCATGATTTCCTCAGAGTCTCGATAACCTCGGACTCCGGCGAAGCATTCATGTCTCCACAGTAAAAGACCGGCTTTTTACATTTAAAGTAATTTTCTTGTGCCCAAGCATTTACAACCTTCGCCTGAGCCAACCGGGCAACAGGAGACACATGATCCAGATGAGATGCGCCAATAACATATTTATCCGTCTCAATGACTGCAATGGCCCTTGGCTCGGCTCCCTCATCCTGAGGAAGAGCGACAGTGTATCTCTTAAGAATCTTCACCTTGCCTGGCACGATACAACCCTCGCCGTAAGCGCCACCCTGATAAGGCATCGCACGCCCAAAGTGCCATTGCCATCCTCCCAATGCCTTGGTAAGGAGAGAGAGCTCATCGTAGGGAAGCCTTTGTGTAAGGCTGTCAATCTCATTAAGCGCGACAACATCAGCCTCGGATTCCTTTATCATTGAGGCTATCATGTCGATGTTATCATTAAAAGGAAGGTATTTCGAGAAATTACCCACATTGTAGGACATTATCCTGAAAGAGCCCGCGGCCTTAGGATAATAAGCCTTCTCCTCTGAACCTTGGGTTCCGGCTCCGGATTGTCGGGATGATGTACCGCATCCACATGATGACAAGGCCAAAGAGAAAGGGACGACCGCAATGGCCAAAAGAAAACCGCTGATGTGTTTAAGCATATTATTGTGTAGCATTGGTGTCATTAATTAATAAAGGTGACGCGAAATTTCTTTCCCGTCACCTCCTTGTCTATTTTATATCGGAATATTCCTACTCGGCCTGACGGTCGTTGCCACGGCGGCCACGGCCACCACGGCTGCCGCGACGGTCTCCACGGTCTCCACCTCTGCGCTCGCCACGGTCTCCGCGTGAAGGACGTGATCCGCCCTGCGCATTGGCTGCGGCAGCGGTGTTAGGAGTGAGATCCTGCTTGCCGTAACGCTCGCCGTTGCAGATCCACACCTTGATTCCGAGGGCGCCGACCTTTGTGCTTGCAACCGCAAGAGCGTAGTCGATGTCAGCACGGAATGTGTGCAGAGGTGTACGGCCTTCCTTGAACATTTCACTTCTGGCCATTTCAGCGCCGCCTACACGACCGCTGATCTGGATTTTGATGCCCTCTGCGCCAACCCTCATGGTTGATGCGATAGCCATCTTGATGGCCCTTCTGTAGGAAACACGTCCCTCGATCTGACGGGCGATGCTGTCAGCTACGATGTGGGCGTCAACCTCAGGCCTCTTGACCTCGAAGATGTTGATCTGAACGTCCTTCTTGGTGACCTTCTTAAGCTCTTCCTTGAGTTTGTCAACCTCGGCCCCGCCCTTACCGATGATGAATCCAGGCCTTGCGGCGTGAATGGTCACGGTGATGAACTTGAGGGTTCTTTCGATGACAATCTTGGAGAGGCTGGCCTTGGCAAGACGGTTGGTCAGATACTTGCGGATCTCATAATCCTCAGCGATCTTCTCAGCATAGTTACCACCACACCAGTTAGAGTCCCAACCACGGGTGATACCGATTCTGTTAGAAATAGGATTTGTCTTCTGTCCCATATTACTTGTTCTCCTCTACTGTTGTTGGTTTCTTGACGTCGAGAATGATGGTGACGTGGTTCGAACGCTTGCGGATCCTTCCGGCGCGGCCCTGAGGGCAAGGACGGATTCTCTTGAGCGTGCGGCCTTCGTTTACCATGATCGTCTTGACATAAACGTTACCGTTGTCCAGCTCTTTGCTCTGATCCGGGTTTTTGGCTTCCCAGTTGGCGATGGCGCTGCGGAGAAGCTTCTCAAGACGGATGGACGGCTGCCTCTTCGAGAAATGAAGAAGGTCAATCGCACGGTTCACCTCCACACCTCTCACAGTGTCAGCGACAAGACGCATCTTGCGAGGGGATGTAGGAACATCATTCAACTTAGCTACTGCTGTATTCTTTTTGGCTTCCTTGAACTTTTCAGCCATTAATCTTTTACGAGCTCCCATAATGAATTCTCCTTAATTACTACTTATTGTTGCCCGAATGGCCTTTGAAAGTTCTGGTCGGCGCGAATTCGCCGAGCTTGTGGCCCACCATGTTCTCAGTGATGTAAACAGGAATGAACTTGTTTCCATTATGAACTGCGACAGTGTGGCCTACGAAGTCAGGGGAGATCATGCTGGCGCGGGACCAGGTCTTCACAACCTCCTTCTTCTTGCTACCATCATTCATAGCAAGAATTCTCTTTTCCAGGGCTTCCTGGATGTATGGACCTTTTCTTAATGAACGACTCATAATCTTAAAGTTTAATTCCGTTTAATTACTTCTTCTTTCTTCTCTCGATGATGAACTTGTTGGAAGTAGCCTTAGGATTACGTGTCTTGTAACCCTTTGCAGGAAGTCCCTTGCGTGAACGCGGGTGACCTCCGGAGGCACGACCTTCACCACCACCCATAGGGTGATCAACAGGGTTCATAACGACACCACGGTTGTGAGGCCTGCGACCGAACCAGCGGGTACGTCCGGCCTTTCCGTAAGACTCAAGATTATGATCTGCGTTAGAAACTGTTCCAACGGTGGCGCGGCAGGTCACGAGCACCATTCTGGTCTCACCCGAAGGCAGACGAAGGATGGCGTAGTTGCCCTCACGGGCGGCAAGCTGCGCGAATGTACCGGCGGAACGTGCCATCGCGGCGCCCTGGCCAGGACGAAGCTCGATGTTGTGCACGAGCGTACCTACAGGGATCTCCGCGAGCGGGAGACAGTTGCCGAGCTCAGGAGCGACTCCTGATCCGGACTCTATGATCTGTCCTACCTTGATTCCGGCAGGAGCGATGATGTACTTCTTAACGCCATCCTCGTACTCTACGAGGGCGATGCGGGCGCTACGGTTCGGATCATACTCGATGGTCTTCACAGTAGCCTTGACGTTGTCCTTGGTGCGGAGGAAGTCGATGATACGATACATTCTCTTGTGTCCGCCGCCACGGTAACGAACGGTCATCTGACCGGTGTTGTTTCTACCGCCTGTGCTCTTAAGAGGTTCCAACAAAGCCTTGTACGGCTTCTTGGCAGTGATTTCATCGAATGCGCTGATAGCCTTGTTCCTGGTACCAGGAGTAGTCGGCTTGAATTTTCTGATTGCCATTGCCTTGTCCCTCCTTAAATGTTACTGTAGAAATCGATCTTGTCATCACCTGCAAGGGTAACGTATGCCTTCTTGAAGTGATTGGCGCGGCCGCGGAGCATACCTGCCTTGCTGTAGCGGGACTTTCTCTTTCCGTGATAGTTCACGGTGTTGACGTCCTTCACAGTCACGTTGTAGAACTGCTCTACAGCGGCCTTTATCTGAAGCTTGTTGGCTTCCCTGTCAACGATGAAGCCGTAACGGTTGTACTTCTCAGTCTCAGCCGTGAGCTTCTCGGTTACTATTGGCTTGATTAAAATTCCCATCTCTTTGCGCTTTTAACGGTTGACCCTGGCTGCGAGGACATCCTGAACACCGTCCACAAGAACCATTGAGTTGGCGTTCATAACGGTGTAGGTGTTGAGTTCGTCAACAGTGATGACCTTTACCTCAGGGAGGTTACGTGATGAAAGGAAAATGTTGTTTGAATTCTCCGGAAGCACTACGAGAACCTTTCTCTGGCCAGCCTTGAGAGCGTCAAGGATGCGCATGAGTTCCTTTGTCTTAGGGGCTTCCATCGCGAACGGCTCAACGAGGACAATAGCGTTCTCCTGTGCCTTGTAGGTGAGGGCTGAGCAACGTGCGAGAGACTTCAGCTTCTTGTTAAGCTTGAATCTGTAAAGACGAGGCTTAGGACCGAACACGCGGCCACCGCCAACGAAGATGTTGGACTTCAAGCTACCGTGACGCGCGCCGCCGCCGCCCTTCTGGCGACCGAGCTTCTTGGTGGAATGAGCGTTTTCGCTGCGATCCTTTGTCTTGGAGGTACCCTGACGCTGGTTGGCGAGGTACTGAACGACATCAAGATAGATTGCATGGTCGTTCGGCTCCACACCGAACACCTTCTCGTCAAGAACAACCTTCTTTCCGGATTCTGATCCGTCAATTTTCAATACTGGTAATTCCATAACTAAAACTCTAATGCAAGATAAGAACCCTTGGCTCCAGGAACGGAACCTTTAATGACGAGAAGATTGTTTTCAGGGATAACCTTAACAATCTCGAGGTTGAAGACCTTGACCCTTTCGTTGCCCATGTGGCCGCCCATACGCATTCCAGGGAACACGCGTGAAGGCCAAGATGACGCACCGAGAGAACCCGGCTTACGCAGTCTGTTGTGCTGACCGTGTGTCGCTCCGCCTACACCGGCGAAATGATAACGGTGAACAACACCCTGGAAGCCACGGCCTTTGGAAGTACCGACAACATCAACGTACTTGACATCATCTGTGACGACATCGGTGACGGTGACGGTGTCTCCAAGCTTGAGCTCACCCTGGAAGTCTGCCGGAAACTCGACAAGCTTGCGCTTAGGGGTGGTCCCTGCCTTTTTGAAATGGCCCATAAGAGGCGCGCTGGCGTGTATCTCCTTGATTTCGTCATAGGCAAGCTGTACAGCGGCATAGCCATCTTTTTCTACTGTACGCAGTTGCGTGACAACACACGGACCAGCCTCGATGACGGTGCATGGAATATTTTTTCCATCAGCACCGAAAACGGAAGTCATTCCGATTTTCTTTCCAATTAATCCAGGCATTGGTTTGATTAATTAATTGTAAATAAATATTTTACGTAATCCGCACTATTTTGCGGACTGCAAAGGTAGTGATTTTTTTTCAATTAACAAAGTTTTCCACAGGCCTACTTCCTAATAATCAGAGAAATCGTCATCAGGCCTTGGGGAATAAATCAAGGATTAGTTATCTTTGTACCACGAAAAAGAACAATGATGCTTTTGAATATCTTCGGATTCCTCAACATCTCGTTTGCGGACATCCTGGACATACTAATGGTCGCAATATTCATCTACCTGGCATTCAGGTGGATAAGAGGGTCGGCGGCAATGAATATATTCATCGCCGTCATCCTGCTTTTCGTGCTGCGGGTGGTCGTGGCGGCGTTCAACATGAAGTTGATGAACGCCCTGCTGGGAACTTTCATCGATGTGGGCGTGATCGCGCTCATCGTCATATTCCAGCCCGAGGTGCGGCACTTTCTGATGAAGCTCGGCTCGCGCTATGGGATGGCCGGAAAAAGCCGCGACTTCTTCAACAAGCTTATGGGCATCCAGGACCAGAAGATGGCAGGAGGCACGGTCAACGAGATCGCCGAGGCGTGCAGAGCCATGTCCGCCGACAAGACCGGGGCGCTGATCGTGTTCCCACGCAAGGATTCTCTCGACTTCATCGTCGAGACCGGGGACATCGTGGACGCGAAGGTCACCAGGAGATTGATAATGAACATTTTCTTCAAGAATTCCCCTCTGCATGACGGGGCGATGATCATCAGCGCCGACAGGATAGTCGCCGCGCGGTGCACACTGCCGATCACGGGACGTTCCGACATTCCGGCGCACTACGGAATGAGGCACAAGGCGGCGATCGGAATCTCGGAGGAGACCGATGCTGACGTGGTAGTTGTCTCGGAGGAAACCGGAGGAATATCCTTTGTCCGCGGAGGCAACATCAAGAGCATCAACAACATCAATGAACTTAAACTCCTTCTCGGCGCTGGCGAGGGAACCACGGAGGAAAAGCGCGCCACAGAGGGAAAACAATGATTTACGAATATGCGGGAGCACGAATACGAAACAGAGATTGACACCAGATTGGAGGGCAAGTTGGGATTTGACAGGGTCAGAACCTTTGTGGCCGACAGATGTTCCACTGAATATGCAGTCACGAGGGTGACGGAGGAGAGGTTCAGCAACGACCCGAAGGTCATTAGGGAAAGGCTGGCGCTGACCGACGAGATGAGGCTTATAGTGATGTTCGAGGAAAACTTCCCGACCAACGGGTACATTGACTGCCTCGACTTCCTCAAGCCGCTGGAAAAGACCGGCTACACAATCGACATCCTTTCGCTGGGCAAGCTGCGCACCATGGTCGAGACCGTGCGCAAGCTGACCAACTTCTTTATGTCGATAAAGGACGGGGTATATCCCAATCTCAAACGGATGAGCGCCCCGGTGCTGAGTTTCCCTGAAGTACAGAGAAGGATCGACCAGATCCTGGACAAGTTCGGGGATGTCAAGGACACGGCATCGGACAAGCTGCTGGAAATCAGGCGCGCGATAAAGACAAAGGAGGGGGCGATCTCCAAAAGGGCGAACGCCATCCTCAAGCAGGCACAGGCCGACGGGCTTGTGGACGAGGACGCCGGGCTTTCCGTGCGTGACGGCAAGCTGCTGATTCCGGTCAACAGCTCCAGCAAGAAAAAGATCCAGGGATTCGTCTATGACACCTCGGCCACAGGCAAGACAGCCTTTGTCGAGCCGGCCGAGATCATCGAACTGGAAAACGAGATCGTGACCCTCCACGCTGACGAGGCACAGGAGATCCAGCGCATCCTGGCGGCGTTCAGCGACTTCGTAAGACCATACGTACCAGATCTTATCAATTCAGCTGAATATATCGGCGAGATAGATTTTCTGGTGGCCAAGGCACAGGTCGCCCTCGATTTCAAGGCCGGTGCCCCGATCATCTCCGACAACGGGGAGATGAACCTACGTAAGGCGCGTCATCCGCTTCTGGAGAGGGCATTGAGAAAAGAGAAAAAGGAGATTGTGCCGGTCTCTATCCGTCTGACCCCGGCCAAGCATATTCTTTTGATCTCAGGTCCTAACGCCGGCGGCAAGTCGGTGTGCCTCAAGACCACGGGGCTTTTGCAGTACATGTTCCAATGGGGAATGCTGATCCCGACTTCCGAGACTTCGGAACTTCCTGTGTTCGACAGGATCATGGTCAGCATCGGTGACGACCAGAACATCGAGAACGACCTCAGCACCTACAGCTCGTTCCTGGACGACATGAAGACGATGCTGGCCAAGGCCGATGACAAGACCTTGATATTAATAGACGAGTTCGGTTCCGGAACCGAGCCTGCCGCCGGAGGAGCCATCGCCGAGGCAATCCTCAGCGAGATGGACAAGAGAGGTGTCTACGGGGTCATCACGACCCACTACACGAACCTCAAGCTCTACGCCTCTGGTTCAGACACCGGGGTCATCAACGGGGCGATGCAGTTCGACGCGGCCAAGATCCAGCCTCTGTTCAAACTGGACATCGGAATGCCTGGGAACTCGTTCGCCTTCGAGCTGGCCCGCAAGATGGGCCTCCCGGAAAGCATTGTGAAGGATGCCGAGGCAAGAGCCGGAGAGGAGTTCGTAGGGATGGAGAGGAACCTGCGCAAGATCGTGCGCAACCGCCGTGCCCTGGACGAGAAGCTCCAAAGGATCAAGAACACAGACAAGACTCTGGAGAACATCACCGAGCGCTACCAGAAAGAGCTTGAAGGGCTGAAGCAGACCAAGAAAGAGATTCTGGACCAGGCCAAGAAAGAGGCTCAGGAGATCGTTCAGGGAGCCAACAAGACGGTGGAGAACACGATCCGCACGATCAAGGAGTCACAGGCGGACAAGGAAAAGACCTCCGATGCCAGAAAAGCTCTTCAGGATTTCGTATCCTCTCTCCAGACCAAGAAGGAGAACGATCGGAAGAACCACGATGACTACATAGAGAAGAAGCTCAAGCAACTGGAAGACAGGAAGATGCGCCGCAACGCCCGCAAAGGGAAGCCTCAGGACGATGGACAGGAGCAGGCCACGGAGCAGTTCAGAGGTGGAGCGCTGAAGGTCGGCGAGAAAGTGCGGATCAAGGACAATGGTATGGCCGGTGAGGTCATCCGTGTTTCCAACAAAGCAGTGACCGTCGCCATCGGCAACATCACCAGCAAGATGCCTCTCGACAGGGTCGAGCGGATCTCTTCCAATGAATATAAAGCAGCGGTGCGGGAGAACATCAAGCCTCGGGCCTCCCAGGATGATTCAGGCCTGCGTGAGCGCAGACTGGCGTTCTCTCCTGAACTGGACGTGCGTGGAGAGCGGGTTTCTGACGCTCTGGACATCGTTGTCCACTACATCGATGACGCCATCATGCTGAACATCGGATCTGTCCGAATCATCCACGGCAAAGGCACTGGAGCGCTGCGGGACGAGTTACAGAAATATCTAAGGACAATTCCGGGAGTCACATCTGTCCACGATGAGCAAGTGCAGTTCGGAGGGTCTGGCGTGACGATCGTGACATTAGGATAAACTCTGGACACAAAACCATGAAAAACACTGAAAGGCGGATGACTCCACGGATGGAACTGGGGCGTAGGGGTGAGGATGTGGCCTGTGAGTTTCTGACCGGCAAGGGACACACTATCGTGCAGAGGAATTTCAGGGCCTGTCATCTGGAGATCGACATCATCAGCCTTGACAGGAATGGTGTGCATTTTGTGGAGGTCAAGAGCCGGGTCGCGCCCGTGGCGGTCTCTCCGGAGGAGAATGTGACGGTGAGCAAGCAGAGGAAAGTTGCGGACGCCGCGCTGAGATACTTGAATATGGCGAAAGACAAGCGGATCTCCGGTGATCTGGAAGTCAACTTTGATGTCGTCGCCGTGACGTTTGACGGAGGGAAGGAGATTGTGGAATGGTTCCCGAACGCGTTTTATCCGATGTACCTCTGAACGGGTGTTTCGATGCTTCGACAAGCTCGGCAACCACAAGCTCGGCAACCGGAGCAGGAATGCGGTCACTGAACTTGTCGAAGTGACCGTGCTGATTTGAGAAAAATATACTAAGCACCAAGATATGAACAAAGATAACCGATACTGCGTCATCATGGCCGGAGGCACCTCTAACCACTTCTGGCCTATAAGCCGCGAAGCAAGCCCCAAGCAGTTTCTGGACATCGCCTACACAGGCGAGTCCTTCATCAAGACCACCTATGATCGTTTCTCAAGGATTGTTCCCCCGGAGAACATCATTGTTGTCTCCTTGGCCAGATTCGCGGATCTTGTCCGCAAGCAGATTCCGGATCTTCCGGCGGACAACCTCCTTCTTGAGCCTTACTCCAGAAGCACAGGCCCGTGCCTCGTCTACGCCACCTACAGCATCATGAAGCGCAACCCGGACGCGACCGTCCTTGCCACTCCCGCCGACCACACCATAGCGGACGAGAGCGGATTCAGGGACACGATCCTGAAGATGATGGAATATGCGGAGGAGAAGCCTGTCCTGATGACCCTCGGAATCCCTCCTACCAATCCCGACACGAGCTACGGCTACATTCAAGCTCCGAAAGGCAGCGAGGACGCCAGTTATGACATCCCTTTGAAAGTCAAGACATTCACGGAAAAGCCCGACAAGGCGATGGCCGAGGTTTTGTGCAAGACCGGCGAGTTTTACTGGAATTCGGGAATATTCGCCTGGAAAGTCTCCGTCATCAAGGAAGAGATGGAGAAGTACATCCCCGATGTCACGGCTGTCTTCTCCGGTTGGGAGAAGGCTCTCGGAACGGACGAGGAGCGGACATTCCTTGAGAAAGCCTACACGGACTGCCCGAAGGTCTCCATCGACTACGGGGTGATGGAGAAGACGGACAGGGCATGGCTCTACCGGGGGGATTTCGGCTGGTCGGACATCGACGGATGGGATTCCCTGTCAAGGAACTTCAACGGAAAGACCCCGGATGGTAACGTGGTGTTCGCAGACAATATCATGACCGAGGACTGTAGGGACAGCATCTTCGTGAGTACCGTCAGACGCAAGAAATTCTACGCCGTGAAAGGGCTGAAGGACTACGTCATTGTGGACACTGGTGACGTGCTTCTGATCTGCCCTAAGGATTACAAGCAGTTCAAAGATTTCCTCTCAGGTCTCGGAATGCCCGAATACGAAAGTTTCCGTTAAGGCAGCCCGTGAGGGGGAGACAGCGTGAGCGGCGTGGCAGTCAACCCATTGACAGTCAACCAAATAAGGCAACAGCCTAGTGCCAAATCCGACACCAGACTGTTGTTTTATTCCGCTGATTTACAACACGTTGTCCGCCACGGATCCCACGGCATTCCCCCATCCCCATCTCCCCACACTCGCTCTACCTAATGCCACCTTCGGCTACTCAAAGTCATCAGAGCTGTCACGGATCCGCTACAGAGCCGCCATGGAGCCACCACGGGAATCAGATGATGACTCCGCCGTCAACCGGGAGGACGGCACCGGTGATGTACGAGGCCATGTCGCTGGCCAGGAAGAGGAACGCGTCGGCGACCTCATCAGGCTCACCTACCCTGCCGATAGGAATGCGCGCCACCAGAGGCTTTATCAAAGCCTCCGGGAGGTTAGCGACCATGTCGGTGCGGGTCACGCCCGGAGCCACGGCATTGACCCTTATCCCACGGGGAGCCAGTTCCCGGGAAAGGGATTTCGTCAGGCCGTTGACAGCGAACTTGGTGGTCGGGTACAGACAGCCGGACGGCTGACCGTAAAGACTCACCACGGAGCTGGTGTTGAGGATGACACCGCCGCCGTCCGCCTCCATCAACCTCGCCGCAGCCCTGCTGCAGATAAACACCGCCTTGAGGTTTATGTCCAGAATCCTGTCCATTTCCTCATCGGTGTAGTCATTGAGAGGAAGCGCCTGCGAGATACCGGCGTTGTTGACAAGGATGTCAAACCTTCCAAACCTTGCTAAAACCTTATTGAACGCATTCTCTACAGAGGAAGAATCTGTGAGATCCGGGGCGATCGCCAAAATCTTGGCCTCAGGCAACTCGAAAAGGAGTTTTCCAAGCGCCGCGTTGGCGGTCGCGGGCTTCGAGCCGCACAGGGCTACGGAAGCGCCAGCCTCAAGGAATTTCTTCACGACCGCGTAACCTATGCCGCGCGTGCCACCTGTGACCACCGCGACCTTGCCTTTTAATGAAAGTTCCATAACTCCGATTCTTGAAAACCTCTACTTGGCAAAGGCGTAGGAGAAGCCTTGGATCTGATCCCAGACACCACGTGTGAAGTCAGGGACCTCTACAGGCGCGTTGCCGTTCTCGATGGAGATTCTGCCCAGCTCCGTGAGACAGCACCATTCGGCCATGTCATAGACATCCATGTCAAGCGGAAGGCCGTTCCTCAGACAGTAAACCAGACGGTAGTCCATGATGAAATCCATCCCTCCGTGGCCTCCGACCTGCTTTGCAAGAGCCTCAAGCTCAGGAGTAAGAATCGGATTGCGGTTGTCCTCAAGAATTGCCTTGAGCCTGTCTCCCGAATAGGTGACCTCGCGGCCAAGGTTCTGGTAGTCAGTGGAAGCCTCGGTCAAGGCGTTGTCCCTCAGACAGAGCTGCTGGATCGGATACTTCCCTGCATAGCCCTCGCTGCCCACAATCTGGTACATGCGGTTGTAAGGGCGCGGCGTCATCACGTCGTGTTCCACGAGGATGGTCTTGCCTTTCTCCGTCGTGATCATCGTCATCGTGAGATCGGCGTTCTGAAAGTCCTCACATTTCTCTCCGGTTCTGGCTTCCACATGCTTAGGACCGTTCACAGCCTTGGTCTCCATCGCGACAAGGGTCTTGAAACGGTCGCCGCGATGGATGTCCATCACCTGGCAGACCGGACCGAGGCCGTGGGTAGGATAGACATCCCCCTTGACCTCCTTGTTGAAATCAAGCCTCCAGTTGTTCCAATAGGAGTCCCAGAACGGATCCAGATTGTGATGATAGGAACCCTCTCCATGGAGAATCTCTCCGAGCAAGCCCTTCTGAGCCATCGTAAGGACTGCCATCTCATAGAAATCATAGCAGCAGTTCTCAAGCATCATGCAATGCTTACGGGTCTTCTCGGACATGTTGATCAAAGCCCAGATGTCCTCCAGAGAAGCCGCGGCCGGAACCTCAACGGCGACATTCTTGCCATGCTCCATCGCATAGAGAGAGATCGGAACGTGATGCTTCCAGTCAGTGCAGATGTAGACAAGGTCGATGTCGTCACGCTCGCAGAGTTCCTTGTAGGCCTCGGTGGATCCGGAATAACCGGCAGCTTTAGGCAACCCCCTGTCCTCCAAGGTCTTCTGTGCGGCCTCAACCCTGTCGGCCTCGACATCACAAAGGGCGTTGATCTTCACGCCCGGAATGTAGGTGTAACGCTCCACGGCGCTTGAGCCGCGCATTCCGACACCGACGAAACCGACACGGACGGTGTCCATCGCCGGCACGGTCAGCCCGAGCGCGTTCTCCTGACCCGCGGGACGGGCAGGTGTCTCTACCTTGATCGGCCCCTCCTCCTTGGAAGTGGCGCATGATACCGCCAGGACAAGTGACATGGCGGCCAATAAACTTCTGAATCTCATCGCTTATTACTGTTTACAAATCATTCTCTTACAAAGTTATCACAAATCCCGAAAAATCTGACGCTCCTTCACGGAATAAATAGCCAAAGGATTACTAATCTCGGGAATATTCCTAAAAATCAAATCCCAACGACTTCCGCACGCCCATCGCCCTGGCGGGGACTATCGCGAAGCGGAATGAATAGTCACGGTCGCTCCAGAGGCATCTGTCACCGTCCGGCCTTGACCCCCAACTGTCGTAGCCGCCGACTCCGCTTTGGGCATAGTCCACGCAAACCTCCACGAAGTCTCTCTCGACATAGTCATTTATGTGGGTCTGGCGGCGGAAACGATTCTTCGCCTTGGCCGGATCGTTCTCGGTCAAAGGCCCTTTGTTCTCCCACTGATAGTCACGCTGGACAGCCTCTTCGGAATCGAGATCCTCGACCGCGCACCTGAGAGCGTTAAACTCAAAGCGGTCGGAGCGGATGGCCAGACCTCCGATGGAAAGATATTCACAATCAATGTGATGCCCACATTCCTGCGGACGCACATAGCGGACATATTCCTTGGAGGCGGATGATGAATATTCCCCGATCAGCGTCCCTCCGAAGCGGTCGGCATAGTTTTCCTCAGGCCCCCTGCCAAGATAGGTGAACGAATCGGCGGAGGCAGGAAGCCTCATCCGGAACCCTATGCGCGGCACATCGACCGGCTTTGAGGACTTGACACCCTTGAAATCCGACTCGACGGAAAGGATGCCCCCCTCAAGCAGGGTATAGCGGACTGTGAATATGTTTCCGCTTGCCAATGAATATTCAGCCACTACCGTATCCCCTTCAAGACCCGCCTTCACATCGAACTCCCGGCTGGAGACCTTGAACGCCTGACAGCGGGACGGCATCCCGTTGCCGTAGTCATTGTCGGTCGGCGCCCTCCAGAACAGCGGTCTGAGGCCGAAATCCTCATTGAACATATTCTTTCCTTTGAATGAATATTCCTTCAGACATCCCAGTGCCTTGTCAAAGACAAGCGAAGCGTCACGGCATTCGAGGGCGATCGCCGTCTCTGTCTCGGTGGCCTTTACTCCCCTCGCCAGCCGAGGAGTCGCAAGTCTCCTGGCATCAGATAGTTTGATTTGATCGCAGGCGATGACGCTACCCTCCGGCAAAAGCCCGGCAGCCTTACTGGTGAGAGTCTCGAAGGTTATGAGACATTTCTTGTCGGACGGAAGTTTCGGCAGCCTCACGCGGACTTCCTCCTCGGACTGTGGAGCGGCGGAGAGAGCCACGTTGCCGGAAGCGATCCGGGTGCCGTCGGCAGTCACGGCCCATCTGAGGGCATATTCATTCAAACTCTTGAAATAGAATCTGTTCTGAACCTTGAAAAGCCCTTGGGAGGCATCCTCCGGTAAGACTTTCACGTCCTGATAGACGTGCTTTATCTCGGCCATCGCAGGGTGAGGTGTCCGGTCGGGCGCGATGACTCCGTTGCAGTTGAAATTGCCGTCGCTCGGAGAGTGTTCCCCGTAGTCACCGCCGTACGTCCAGTACATTCTGCCGTCGCTGTCGGTCTCGTAGAGTCCCTGGTCGATCCAGTCCCAGATGAAGCCGCCCTGGAGGTTCGGATATTCATAAATGTACTTCCACTGGCGGTCGAGCGAGCCGTTGGAATTGCCCATCGCGTGGGAATATTCCGAAGGCACGACCGGCTTCGGGTAGCCGCTCTTCCCCATCTTGTGAAACCACTCGGCGTCAGGGTATTGCGGCACAAACATGTCCGTGTTCCATTCTAAGACCGCCCTCTCGTAGCAGACCGGTCTGTTCTGGCCGCCACTTTCCAGAGCCTTCAGTACCCTGTAGGTGTCGTAGAAGTTGCAGCCGTTGCCGGCCTCGTTGCCCAGAGAGAGGATCGTGACGCACGGGTAGTTGCGGGTCCGGTAGTACATGTTGAGGATTCTGTCCCTGTGCTGAGGCAGCCAGTCAGGATTGTTGCCGAGGGTTTTTTCGAGATTATAACCCATCCCGTGGGACTCGATGTTGGCCTCGTCATAGACATAGAAGCCGTACTTGTCGCACAGTTCGTAGAACCGCCGCGGCAGAGGGTAATGACTGGTCCTGATGGCGTTGATGTTGTGTTCCTTCATCAGTCGCAGGTCGGCGAGCATGTCCTCCTCGGTGATGTAATGACCGGTGAACTGGTTGTGTTCGTGGATATTGACCCCCTTGAACTTGACCGGCAGGCCATTGACGAGGAACCTGTCGCCGACAATTTCCAGACGGCGGAAACCGACATTAGCCTTGGCGTGTTTCCCCTCGACGCAAAGCAGCAGGGTGTATAGCTCCGGTGTCTCGGCAGACCACCTTCTCACATCCTTGATGGCTGATTGCCACTGTTTTACGCCTTTTACCGTTTCTGATTCTCCTTTAGCGGTCTCGTTGCCCTTGGCATCCAGAAGGATCCAGCTGACATTGATCGGTTTCGAGGAGTTGACTTCCAGCCTGAAATCTCCGGTGCAGAGGTCTTCGGACAGCGTCGAGACCACATTCCAGTCAAAATCCTCCGGAACCGTGGCCGGCTCCCTTGACAGATAGACATCCCGCTCGATTCCGCTGATGCGCCAGAAGTCCTGGCATTCAAGGTAACTGCCCGTGCTCCATCTGGTTACAACCATCCTGAGATCCGCTTCCCTGCCGCTTTCCACATAAGGGGTTACATCATAGCGGACCAAATCCTTAGAGTCCTCGCTGTAACCGACATAATTGTCATTTATAAACAGATACACTCCTCCTTTAACTCCGCAAAGGTTAAGGTAGCACTTCTCCCCCGCCCCGAACTCAGGAGTGAATTTTCTTGAATATACTCCCGTAGGGATCTTGTCCGGAAGCTGTGGCGGCTGCGGGTTCCTCGGACAGAACTCATATGGATGGTTCACATAGATCGCCGTCCCAAATCCCTGGACTTCCCAGTTTCCGGGCACCTTGATGCTCGATGGAGCTTTGTCCGGATCCGCAAGCATATCCTGCACGGAATCGTAGTAACGGAAATCCCAGACTCCGTTCAATGAAGAATAGTTCGGGCTCTGTTCCATGTCTTTTGACACAGCGTCTTTCGCCGAGTCGAAAAACACCGTCTCGTGACGGCGAGTCACAGCACCTCCCTTCGAGACAACTTTTTGGTCAAGATGTTCGGTGAAGTCCACGGCCAGCCCCTCCGGGGCGGACTCCCGGGCTTCCGTTTCCGGAAAGACCGCCGGCCTCCGCGAAAATGCGGTCTGGCCGGTCAGGCAGATGGCCATCGCGGCCAATGTGATAGATTTCAAATTCATATCCTTTGTCTATAATGTTGCCGAGTGATGAAGATAGGGATTCTTTTTGACTATTTCAAATTCTATGGTGTGACATCCGTCCTTTTGCCTGTGGCGGAGACCGCCATGAGCCTGTAGGACGGATTCCATCCGCCTGGAACGCTGAAGACCGCCTTGGAGGACGGGGCGAGCTTGCCTTCGGAGGCGAAGACCAGACCGCCGGCGGCGTCCCTCACCTCAAAGACAACCACATTCTTCCAGTCCGTCAGGGTGACGGTTCCCGAAGAGCCGACCGACACAGAGCCGGGAATCACCTCCGGCCTCGTCCTGAACAGACCCTTGTTGTTGTCCGTGATGTACTCTATAGGGGCGTCCGGCGTAGGAAGCCCCAGCGCCTCTACCCTTTGGCGGATCTCCTCGATCCGGCTTTCCGTCACTGTCATCCTGCCCGAGCCGTAGTCGTCAATCGACGCGTCCACGGGGGTGAGGAATCCCCATTTGGTGAAGAAGTCCAGCAGATTGTGTCCCGAGGCCTTGGAGCAGGTGAGGACGAACTCCGTCTGCTGCTCCCCGGCGGTTCCGAGGTCAGGGGAAGTCCTGACATATTCAAAGACATCGGGGTAGAACCCTCCTTTGTCCTCCCGCAGCTCGGGTGTCTGCCCCAGAACCTCTCCGAAGTAGAGCTGGAGCTGCCAGAAAGGGACGAGCTTGCAGAACACGTCTCCTTCTGTGGAATGAGGCGCGCCAGCGGCCAGAATGTCCCTCCAGGCTTTGGCGTAGCGGTTCGGCAGCCCCTCTCCCATGTCCTCGGTCTGAAGCCTTGAAGGCTGCCTGAGGATTGTGGTCTGGACATATTCGGACATTATGTTGTTCGTCACTTCCGTGGTACCCAGCCACTTGAGTCCCGGACGGGTCTGGTTGCAGTGGCCGACCTCGTGGGCGGGTCCCCAGCAGGAGCCGGTTGTCAGACTCAGGACGTCGCACAGCTGCGGCAGGGTGGAGTCATTGTAGGCCGTATAGTAGCTTGTGGCGTACATGTAGGAGGTGTAGATCACGATGAACCTCATCCTGTTCGGGAATGTCCTGCCGTAGCGGTACAACCCCATCAGCTCCTGCTCCGCCCTGACGAACGAGTCGAACACGCGGACAAGGGCGGCCCCGTCCGGGGTGTGGGCGCGGAAGCGGGAGGTGGGAAAGGTGAGGTGTGAATATTCCCCCACAACATCAAAATAAGAATATTCCGCCGCTCCCAGAAGCCTCTGCCAGTCTGTGTCCTTGTGCCTTCGCAGGTCAAAGAGTCCGTTGACCCTGCCTCCAGCGAAATGCACCTTGACGGGATCGGCGGTCAGATAGTCATCGCTTTGAAACACAACGTAGAGAAGTCCCTTGTCCATGGATTTGAACTGGTTCACTCCGTCGCTCAACGGAAAGGAGCGTCCGTGAAAGCCATCCCCGCCTGGTCTGTCCAGATTCTGGACGTAGACCGAAGCCTGACGGTTTCCAAGTCCATCGACGAGCACTACCATATCCTCGCCTCCGGGCGAGAAGATACCAGTGGCTCCGTCCATGAAACTGTAGGGTGAGATCTTGAGATCCCGCGCGACGACTTCCGGATAGGGATAGGCGGAATATTCCTGAACCCTGAATTCCGTAGGATAGCGGCCCGCCTTCATGTAGGCTGCAATATTCCTGAAAAACTCCGAGCCGCAGGAGCGTATGTCATCGTCCGTGACCCCCGGCCTCAACGCTGAGCAGGCCCTGTCGGTGAACAGTGACAAGGGGTCGAACTTGTCCGGGTTGACCTTGTAGAACTCCATCTCGGAGCAGGAGGCGAATCCCTGTCCGTCCCCGGCTCCGGACCACACCGTGAACCGGATGCTCTCCACGTCTTTCAGTGTGGTCCGGAAGTCCACTTTGGACGGATGCCCCGAACCCTTGAAGTCATATTTCCCCGCGGCGGACCATTCCTTGCCCCGGGTCTTGTAGTGGATTTCCGTTTCCCTGAAGTTGCCGTTGGAACCGGATTTCCGTGGATGATAGACAAGGTAGTCGATGTCCGTTCCCTTGGAGAAGCTGTAGGTCAGGGTGACCGGGAAGTAACCGCCCGCCGAGTTGTCCCAGGAGGAGTGGTAGAGGGTCTCGTAACTTCCGTCGAAGGATTTCTCTATGTTCTCACCCTGCTGCCAAGAGGAGGCGGTTCCAGACAGCACCTTGACCCTGATGTCATCCTTGATGTCCGGCTTGCCGACCGGAACATATTCCCCCTCCGGAACAAGAGGAGGAACTTCCGGTCCGTCAGGAGACTCCTTCTCCCCGCAGGAGAGCGGGAAGAGGAGGCAAACCATGTACACTATGATACGGAGCGCTTTCATTCCGCCTCTGGATCAACGACCTTCACCTGCCACAGCCGGAACTCGGACATCGTGAAGAACACCTCGCCTGAGTTGACGGCGTTCACGACCATCCTGATGTGGTCGAAAGGCTGTGTAACAGGCAGGTTCGGCGATGTGTAGGCATCGGTTGCCGTAACAGGCAGACCGTCCTCGTCCTTCGTGAACTTCTTGACGAGTGTCCAGTCCGAGCCGCCTGTGCTGACAAGGATGTCGAAGTCCGTCGGTTTCTGCCGTCCGTTGTTTCTCGGAGCGTACCAGAATTTCCAGTGTCCCTCGGTCAAGGCCTCCGGAAGCCGGATCTGGAGCCAGTGCGGCCCCGGGATTGCCACGCTCCACGCCGTGTGGAAGAACGTGGCGGTGTTCCCGTCGATCAGATTGGCGATGGGACCCTCGCTCGGCTCCTGGGCGTTCGTGCCGAGATTCTCGGCCTTGAGGATGATGCGTGTGGCCTGCTCTGTCACGGGAGCCCTGCCCGACCTTGCGGTCACGGTCTGGGTCTTTCCGCCGTTGTCCGTCCTGCTGAACGGCTGGATGGTGAAGCGGTAGTCGCCGAACCTTGCCCTGGTGTCAGGAATAAGGATGGAGTCACAGCTGGAAAGCCGGACCTCGTCTATCCCCAGCAGATGGTCGTGGTAGGACACTTTCACATAGTGGACACTCTTGTCGGCGGGGAGGGTCCAGAAGAGGGCGATCCCGCCGGGACGCTCCTCCGAACGGACATCCTTGATCGGGGACGGGACCGTTCCCTTGTCGTCATCCTTGCAGCCGACGGCGAGCAGCGGAAGCAGGAAAAGCAGATTGAATATTCTGTATGGTCTCATATATCTTTGTTGTTTACGATGTTTTCATCAATATCCCGGATTCTGCACAAGATTCAGATTCTTGTTCACATCGCTCAGAGGAATCGGGAGAAGGTACTGGGTCGGTGACTCGAACTTCCGCTCGAACATGATGGTGCTGACGGTGGCGAAACTGTTGATGTCCCTTGCCTCGATGTTGAATCCCTCAGCCTTCACGCTGAAATACTTCTCAGCCATCTTCCATCTCCTGAGATCCCAGAAATTGTGGTTTTCGAGGTAGAATTCGATCTGCCTCTCCTGACGGACGATGTCCCTGAGGAGGGCCTGGTCCAGGGTCTTCCCCGCGATGGTCTCCCACGACTCCTCCACGGAAGGGATTCCGGCCCTTTCCCTGACCTTGTTCAGGTAGGTCTTTGCCATGGCGAGGTCTCCGGTCTCGACGCAGGCCTCGGCGTAGCCGAGATAGAGTTCGGCAACCCTCATAAGCGGCCACGGATAGTCAATAGGGGCTTTGAGAAAGGTCGCGACTGCATAGCCTGGATTAACGCCCTTTTTGTTGAGATAGCCCGAAGGTGAGTAGTTGTTGGTCCTTAGTCCGCCGTAGTCCCTGGAGCAGTTGCCTCCAAGGACGAAGTCGCAGACAAGCTTGCCTCTGTCCGTCCCGGAATGCCTCTTGTAGGACGGGTCGTTGGCGTACGCTCCGTTGGAGGCCGCCGAGAGAATCTCGTAGTAACCACCCTGGAACGCCACCCAGGCGTAGAAGCGCGGCTCCCTGTCCAGATTGAGCCTGATGGTCTGGGCTCCCACCTCGGCCTCGGAGGCATGATCCTCATCGACGGTCACGACATCGTACATGCTCGACGGGGAGAACAGGCCCTTGTCCTCGCTCAGAGGAAGTCCGTTCTTGGTGTAGAACCGCTTCACCATCGCGAGGGTCGGAGCGACCCCGTTCCAGGCCGAGCTGCTGCTGTAAGGCGTGGATTTGTTCTGGAGGCCGTAGTATCCTTCGCCGCGGGAGTCCGCCCAGATGATTTCTTCGTTGAGCGGCTCCATTATGTTGTAGCGGAGCCTATGCTGCACAGGGTCTGCCGGCTCAAGGTTCCCGTTGAAGAAGCTGTCGTTCATGTAAAGCTTGTGGCCGGCCTCCTCCGCGACCCTGATGGCCTCGGCGAATGCCTCCTTCGCCTTCTGCCATTTCGCCGGATCGTACTGCAAAGGCATCAGCTGTGTCCCGTCCTTGCCCTTGAAATCAGAGAAGAACTCGGAATTGCCGTTGAACAGAGGTGAGGCCGCGGTAAGCAGCATCCTGGCCTTCAGGGCTTTGGCGACCACGCTTGTCGCAAGTCCGTAGTACAGCGCAGGACGCTTGGCAGGGAGACCCGCCGCCGCTTCGTCCAGTTTGTCACAGATGAAATCGACGCACTGGTCGTACGGTGTCCTGGCCTTGTAGTCCGAGGCCACGGTCAGGATACTCGGCTCCTCGTCGATGATGATGATCGGGCCGTAGCACCTTGAAAGCAGGAAATGATAGTAGCCGATGAGGAAGGTCGCCTGCGCCTTGTAGTCCGCGAGTGTGCCTGCGGGAAGATTAGGAACCTTGTCCACATTGTTGAGGAATATGTAAGTCTGCCTCAAGCCCTGGAACAGGGTGTTCCAGTACGATATGACAGGCGAGGAGGCGGTGAAGTTGCCTTTCGGGAACGAGGCGAATGTCTCGTGCTCGAAAGCGGTGATCACCTCGTCTCCCGTCATGAAATCCAGAGAGGTAGGCCCCTCGCGCGGATTCGGGAGGTAGCTGTAGCAGGAATACAGATACCGTTCGGCGGCTCTGACATCCTCGAACGCATCCTCGGCCTTCTCCTTCTCGTCGGGAACAATGTCCAGAAAGTCGCAGGAGACAACGCCAGCACAAAGGCAGGCAAGAAAGACTATTTTACTGAATGTTTTCATCGCTGTTATCATTTAAATGTCACTTGCAGACCAAGATTGAATGTCCTCTGGGTAGGGTACTGCATGCCTGCCCCGCCTCCCATCTCCGGATCCCAATGCTTGAACCTGGAGAAGGTCAGGACGTTGACGGCGTTGGCGTAGACTCTTACGTTGCGGATTCTCCAACCCACCTCCACGTTCTTCAGCTTGAGGAACGAAGCGTCCCTGAGCCAGAAGTCAGAAGCTCTGGAGTTGTGGTTGTTCTCGTACTTGGTAAGACGCGGGTAAGCCGCCCTTATGTTCTGGTTGGTAGGACTCCAATGGTCATCAGCCACGAACTGGAGGACGTTTCTGTTGTACTGCGCTCCGAAAGGATGGAAGCCAGACATCATCAGCGATGTCCTCGCCGCACCCTGAAGGAAGAACGAGAAGTCAACGTTCCTGTACGTTATCGTCGGCCCGAAACCGTAGACAATCTCCGGGACGGTAGGGTACCCCATCGCCACCACGTCGTCCGTGGTGATCTTCCCGTCAAGCTTGCCGTTCTTGTCGGGCTGGTCGATGTACTTGATGTCACCCGGGGCTATCGCTATGTTGCCCAGAGTGGATTCCGGACTGCGGTCCAGATCCGCCTGGTCGATGTAGAGACCGTCGCTGACAAAACCGTAAATCGTGTTGACCGGATGTCCGATCCTGGAGTTCGCCGGACGCGTGCCGGGGGCTTCGTCATATTCAAGAACCTTGTTGCGCGCGTAGGTGAACGTGCCGAGGAACTGCACGTAGAAGTCCTTGGAGAAAGACTTGCCGAACTCGGCGGAGATGTCGAATCCGTAGTTCTTAACCTTGGCGAGGTTGCCGTAGATGACGGTGTTTGCCGTTCCGAGATAGTTGGGAATCGACAGTTTCTGCTGGAATATGTTGCTCCGGATCTCCCTGAAAGCCTCCATCGTGAGGCTGAGCGACCCGAACAGCTCCATCTCGACCCCCGCGTTCACCTTCCGTCCGATCTCCCAGGTGATGTCATTGTTCTGGAAGCGGTTGTAGGTAGGACCCCGGAGGCTTTGGGTCTGTCCTGTACCATAGCCGGTAGTGAACCACGGTGAGGCCTCAAGGTTCACATCCGCCAGATAGATGAACCGCGTCCCTCCGATCTGGTCGTTGCCGACAAGTCCGTAAGAGCCTCTGAGCTTGAGTCTTGAGATGACCGGCTTGACAGGAGCCCAGAACTTTTCCGAGCTGACGTTCCAGCCCAGGGCGACTGAAGGGAAAAATCCGTACCTGTGGCCTTTGGCGAAGTTCTCGGAGCCGTTGTAGCCGGCGTTGAACTCGAGCAGGTAACGGTGGTCATAGTCATAGGAGAGCCTGGCAGCGTAGCCGACCTTTCTCCTCGGCAGCGAACTGATGAGGTCTCCGCCGCTGTTGAACGACAGTTCGTCCATGTTGAACAGGAGCATCGCGCTGGCCGAGTGCTTTCCGAAGGTTCTGTTCCAGTCCAAGAAGGTCTGGAAATATATCCGGTGGTCTCCCTCCATTATTCTGTTGGTGGAGAGCACCGGCTTGCCCGGTGTGCCGATCGGCGTCACTTTCAGGTCATAGGTTCCGTCAGGGTTGACAGTGTAGCCTTCAAGGGAGTAACGGTTGACGCCCTGCGAACGGTTCGTGGTGGTCTTGCTCCAGTTTTTGAACGAGAGCATCGCCTTGAACCTCAATCCTTTGGTCAGCACGTCGAGTTTCTGCTCGAAGTCAAGGTTGGCGATGACCGTGCTCGCGAAACTGGTGCCGTAGCCTCTGGTGGCCTGCGCCAACGGGTTCGTCGCCCCCTGGTCGTTGCCGCCGCTGAACGCTCCCCACTTTATCCATTTCTCCTCTCCCGCAGGGAAGTAGACAGGGAAGTCCACCGGATTGCAGTCCATTATGGAGGAGTAGATCCTGTTCATCTGTCCGGCGGGACTCGTGTCATTGTTGTTGATTGCCGGAGCGGTGATGTCATTGACCTGCGCGTTGAGGTGAAGCGAGATTGTGGAACTCTTGGACATGTGGAAGTCGATGTTGTTCTGGAAGGCGTACTTCATCACGTTGATTCCGTTGCTGAACGAGAAGAAGTCCTTGCTCCTGTCGCGGAGCATACCCGTCTCGTGATTCACGGTCAGGTTCATGAAGTAGGTGATCTTGCCGGTTCCGCCGCGGATGTTGAAGTTGACCTTCTGGTTGAAGGCGTGGTTGCGGAAGATCTCGTCGTACCAGTTCACGTCCGGGTAGACGTAAGGGTTGAGCCTCTTCCTTGTGCCTTCGATCCTCTCCTTGGAGAAGAGCACGTCGCCTGTACCCTGGTTTGTCACGGCCTCGTTGAAGAGTTCCATGTACCTGGCTCCGTCAACGAATTTCGGCAGCCTGGTAGGGGTCGTGACGTTGGTCTCGATCCTGAATCCGATGATCGGCCTGTCAAGGTCGCGCCCGCTCTTGGTCGTGATGATCATCACACCGTTGGCCCCTCTTGTGCCGTACATCGCCGTGGCCGTCGCGTCCTTGAGGATGGAAAAGCCCTCGATGATCTCCGGGTCGATGGCGTTGAGGTCTCCTGCCGAGATCTCCACTCCGTCAAGGATGATCAGAGGTGACGTGACTCCGCTGATGGTGGAGATTCCCCTGATGTAGAAGTCAGACCCGTTCTGTCCCGGCATTCCGCTTCTCTGGAAGGAGACCACTCCGGCGAGTCTTCCCGCGAACGCCGTGGAGAGGTTGGCGGAAGGAACGATCAGGGACTCCGGCCGCACCAGCTGCACGGCTCCCACGACGCTCTCTTTTTTCTGTCCCACTCCGAACGCGGTGACAACCACGTCTTCGAGAACCTCTGAATCAGGCTCAAGGAGAATCCTGATGTTGTCCCGGTTTCCGACATTCAAAGACTGGGAACGGTAGCCAAGCGATGTGACGGTGATGACCGCCCCGGACGGGACGTTGATGGTGAACATTCCGTCAAGGTCGGTGATTTCCCCGCCCTGACGGCCGCGCACCTGGACAGCCGCCCCGATCACTGGTTCGTTCGTGACGGCGTCCAGAACGGTTCCCGACAGGATTCGGGTCTTCGGTTGCTGCTGTTGCGTCGCCGAGCCACCGGAGTGCGTCACCGCCGCCTTGAGGCCTGTCGAGGATAACAAGAGTATAGCGAGGGCAATACCCCCCTATGCTCTTGACAATCATTGTTTTAAACATAATGAAATCAGTTTGTAAATGGTTTGTGAAACTTCTGTGCGACTCATGGTGTTCTCATTTCACGGTACCAGGTCCCTGGCCGGCCACCTTTGGCCATCCCGGATTCTGATAGACCACCGATGTCTCAAGATCCGTCTTGTCACCCGAGGCTGTCTGACGGAACACGCTCTGTGGAAGCGGATTGAGATAGTGGGCAGGTGTGAAGTTATAGCCTCCGAAGACTGAATTGTTCACCTTGGAGATCTGGTAAGGCCTGATGTAAGGCCCGCTGACCACCTTGTCAGACATATTCCCCGTTCCTCCGTCCACATCAACAATCACAAGGTCTTCCCCGCTTTGGCTCAAAAGCTTGCCTTCGTAGGAAGAACCCCAGTAGAGCATTCCCTCAATCTGGTAATCCTTCACCTGGTCGAGAGCCCTCCAGCGCTTGAGGTCGGCCATGCGCATCCCTTCGCCTATCAGCTCGTTCCTGCGCTCGCGGCGGATGTTGTAGAGTGTGGCGTCCACCATCCTTCCCTGCGAGTACGCCCCGAAGTCTCCCATCGCCTCCTTTGCCACATCTGTGGCGGCGATGGTGACGTTGTAGTCAGGGTTGACCTTCGCCCTCGTCCTGAGCGCGCGCCAGTACCTGTCCGCCGTGGCGTCGATGTTTCCGTTCTTCTCGTAGCAGGCCTCGATGTAGTTCAGCAGAGCCTCAGCCCCCCTGAACACCACGCTGGCGGTGGTTCCCTTCTGATGCTGGTTCTCCATGTAACTGTTGTAGTGCTTTCCCTTCTTCAGGGCGAACCCGGTCACATTGCGGGTCTCGTTGTTCCCTTTGACAATCCACGTCGGATCGAAGCGGTTGGCGGATCCGTCGGCGTTGTAGACATCGGCGTCCCCGTCCTTCTTTGTGAATATCCTGATTCTGGAATCCCTGCCCGTAAGGGTGGCCTTCACGCTCTCCTTCTCCCAGTCAGGGTTGTAGCCCGAGCCCGAAGCATAGACCGGAAGTCCGTTCTCCATCAGGAACGAGTTGACCAGACCACGTGTCCAGCCTGTGCCGCCTCCGTTGCGCATCAGCTGCATCTGGATGTTGTGCGTCACACCCTGTGCCTCGTTGTATTCCCTCCACATCAGCACTTCAGGGTAGTTCTCAAGGCTGTAGTCGCAGAACATCACGTAGTACGGATTCAGCGTCTTGAACGACACGTCCATCCCCTCTTCGGTGTCGGTGTTCTCCGTCAGTTTCCCGACAATCTCTTCCCCGACAGCCTTGGCCGAGGCCATCGCCTCTGTCAGGAAATAACTGATTTCGGAGTCGATGTTCAGACCGCTGGCATCCTCGGTCTTGCCCGGCCAGCCCTGACCGCCAGGGACGAATGCGGTGCCTTTGTGGTGCTTGAGCCAGGTTCCTTCGTAAAGAGCCACCCGCGAGCGGAGCAGATGGGCCACGGATTTGCCGACCCTTGTCTTACCCGCCGGAGAAGTCTCCAGGAGCATCTGTGCTGCCTTGTCCAGGTCGGACAGGATGAAACGCGCCACCTTGTGTCTCGGCTGCCTTTTGGACGCCTCCACCAGAACTTCCTCCTGATCAGGAAGGGCGGTCTCGACAATCGGACAGTCGCCTATGTTCTGAAGCATGTTGAAATAGGCGTAGGCGCGGATCAGGTAGATTTCCCCGATGTAATGCCGGATGTTGGCGGCGGAACCCTGGATCTCTCCCGCCTCGTGTTTAGGCAGCACCTGCTCCAGAAAATAGTTGCAGTGCCTTATCTGAGAGAAGTTCCACACTCCCGAGGTGGCCGACACCCTCCACTCTCCGGGAACCCAGAAAGAGGAGTAATCAACGGCGGCCTGGTTATCCGTCCCGTTGTCGCTGCCGAAGGTGCTTATTCCATAGGAACCAGGCCCGATGGAAGTGAATGCGTACAGGTTGATTGAATATGCCGCCAGATCCGCCTCTGCCTTGAAATAGGACGAAGGAGTCACGGAACTCTGGGGCTGCTTGTCCAGAAAATCATCGCACCCGGCGACACTGAAAAGAGCTGCCAGAGACATGAATATGTAGATAATCTTTTTCATGATCTTAACTGAATTAGAAAGTTATGTCAAGTCCGACAGAGAATGTCTTGGACAGAGGGTAGGTCTTGCCGAATCCCCAGCCTCCGATTCCGACAAGTTCAGGGTCGGCTGTTTCCGTGAACTTGGTGAGCGTGAACAGATTCTCCCCTGAAGCGAAGAAGCGTAGCCTTTCGACAAAGAACTTTCTTGTCAGGCTCTGAGGAAGGGTGTAGCCCAGCGTCAGGTTCTTCAGTCGCGCGTAGGCCGCGTTCTGAAGGTAGCGGGTCTGGGTGTTGTTGTTCCTGCCTCCTCCCCAGTTGGCCTTAGGGTAGTAGCTGTCAAGATTCTGCCCGAGAGGGTTTGAAGCGTCGGCGCGAAAATAGTCCAGATGCTGCTTCAGTCCGAGAGCCTGCCATTTGCCTATGCCCGAGGCTCCCCAGAACGGGGCCTCTCCGCCCGGCCAGTAGTCCCTCTTGAGAGTTCCCTGAAGGAATACCTTCAGATCCAAGCCCCTCCATTCGGCCGTGAGATTGAGGCCGAAATTGAAACGAGGTGTCGAATTACCGATTATCTTGAGGTCGCCCGGATCGCCGGCCGTACCCTGGCCCCTGTCCACAACCCCGTCTCCGTTGATGTCGGCGTACATGATGTCTCCAGCTGACCAGTTGCTCCCGAGACGGCTCTGGTCGGCCTTGGCAAGATGGGCGTTCATCTCCTGGTCGGTCTTGGCTATTCCGACCGTGGTGAATCCCCAGATGTCGCCAAGTCTCGCCCCCGGATAGTAGTTGTTCAGGTTCTTGGACTCATTAGGGTACTTGTCAATCACCACGATGTTGTCGCTCAAGGTGAGGACAATCCCGTAGTTGAAGTCTCTGATGTAGTCCCTCCATCCGATCTGAAGATCCCAGCCTTTGGAGGTCATGTCCAGATTGTTGACTTTAGGCACTCCTGTGCCGAGGATGTCAGGCAGTTCCGGAGCCGGTCCAACCATGTCGTAGGTCGAACGCTGGAAGTAGCCGAAACTACCTGTCAGACGGTCGGAGAAGAGTCCCCAGTCAAGACCGACCTCCCAGGTACGGCTTTTTTCCCAAGTCAACAGAGAGGAGACAAGACCCGGCTCGCTGGAGATGTTCGGCTTCTGTCCGCCGACGAGCCACCCTCCAGCCTTGGCGCTGTAGCCTATGGTAGGATAGAACGGGTACCAGTTGTCCGTGTTCTGGTTGCCGAGTTTTCCCCACGACGCCCTCAGTTTCAAGATGTTCACCGCATCCGAGTACGGTTCCATGAACGGTTCTCTGGCGATGTTCCAGCCCGCCGAGAAAGACGGGAACCAGTTCCACCTCTTTTCCTTCGTGAAGCGGGAACTGCCGTCGTAGCGCAGATTGGCCTCGAACAGGTAGCGTCCTTTGAAATCGTAGTTGAGCCTTCCGAAGAATCCGGCGGTTGACCAGCTGTTGTAGGCCCCTCCGACCTTCGGGTCGGTGGAGGTCGTGTTGAGGGTAGGAAGGCCGGACAGAATGCCGTTCTGCTGGGCTGAGAAGTCTCTCTCGTTCAGCAGCTCGCTCTGGAATCCGGCCATCAGGGTGACATTGTGGCCTCCTGACGAGCGGGCATATTCAGCCCACACATTAGGATTGAAGTAGTTGTTTTTCTCGTTGTACTCATAGACTGACGAGTTGGCGTTGTTCGTGACGTACGGGTTGCCGTCCACGTCGTAGCCGTAGGTGGTGAGCCAGTCCTTGTGGAAGTTGGAGTTGTTGATCCTGTAGTTCAGTTCCACATTGACAGTCAGGCCGTCAAGAGGTTTCACCCTCAGGGAAACCTGCTGGGCCAAGACATCGTTCTGCTCCTTGTGCTTTCATCCGTCCTTCAGCTCGCTGATGAAGGATTCCGGCACCCAGTGTCCGTTCGGATCCTTGGTCGGGACAATCGGCCAGTACCGCATCACGTTGTGGTAGAAGACCTGGTCGTCAATCCACGAAGGAGACACATAGTCTGTACGCCCGAAGCGTACCTGGTAGCCCAGTTCCGCCCAGGATGCCAGCGCGGTTGTGATCTTTCCCGAAACCGAATAGCGCTGTATGTTGTCGTCGCCGTGCCTGAGGGCTCCGTCGCGGTCAAGCATGTAGGCGGAGAAGTAGTATCTGGTCTTCCCCGAGCCGCCGCTCACGCTGAGGTTGTGCTCCTGCGAGAAACTGCTGCCGAAATGTTCCTTAAGCCAGTCCGTGTTTCCCACAGGCAGGATGTCGGTGACATCCCACACTTCCCACCTGTTGGATGCGTTGGCGAACATCTTAGGGCTTTTCGGATCACTCTGGGCGTTCTTGATCTTGTTCAGATGAGACTCCTGGAACCACCTTCCGCTTCCTGAATTGACACTCGCCTCGTTCATGTACAGCGCCCAGGTGTAGGAGTCCATCATTTCGGGCATATTCAAAGGAGAGTTGAAGCGGAAGCTGTTGCTGTAGTTCACCGTGGCCCTGCCGTCAGCCCCGCTCTTGGTCGTGACGAGGATGACTCCGCCAGCCGCTCTCGAACCGTAGATGGATGAAGCGGAAGCGTCCTTGAGAACGGAGATGCTGGCCACGTCGTGTGGATTCAGGGTGTTGAGGTCGCCCTCGATTCCGTCAATGAGGACCAGCGGACGTACCGAAGATCCGGCTCCGATGGTGCCGGTGCCTCGGATGTTGAAGCTTTTTGGTGAGTTGAGCGCTCCTCCCAGACTTCCTGTGGAAAAGTTCATTCCCGGAACAGTCCCCTGAAGCGCGTCCACCACAGAGTTGACCGGCCTGGCCGAAATCTCCTTGGCGTCCACGGTGGAGACGGCGCCGGTCAGGTTCACTTTCTTCTGGGTTCCGAACGCCACGACCACAACCTCGTCAAGGTACTCAAGGTTGTCCTCCAGAACTATGCGCAGATCTCCGCCGGTCCAGGCCACCTCTTTGGTCGTGTAACCCTGGATGGAAACCCGGAGCACCGCTCCAGGCCCCACATTGTCCAAAGTGAAAACGCCAGAGGCGTCGGTCATCGTTCCCCGGACAGTCCCGGAGACCAGAACATAGGCTCCGACCACAGTCTCGCCTCTGGTGTCCACCACGACACCCCGGCAAACGCCCTGCTGTCCCGAGACGGCGGCCGCGCCGGATTCGGATGCGGCAATGCCTCTCCCTGCCAGGCCGGCGCCCAACAGGCAAAGGATGGTTAAAATCAATTGCTTAAACATGATAATTAAGTTGTATAAAAGTTGTTTAAATGGTTTGTGAAACTTCTGTGCGACTCCTCAGGGCTTGCCGGAGATGTCGCGGTAGAACTGGATGCGGTCGAAACGTCCGCCCTCCTCGTGGTGTGAGGCGTCAAGACGACCTCGGAACTCGTCCAGAGAGCGGAATTTGTGGGCTGCCATCCAGTCTGAAAGGCGGCCGGTCATCCTGGAGATGGCCTCAGGGCCTTCCTTGTAGAGAACAGAGCAGATTTCGGCAGCCGTGGCTCCGGCAAGGAGGATCTTGACAAGGGCGTCCCCGTCCAGGACCCCGCCCGAGGCCAGAATCGCTGATGACGGGGCCTTGGCCGAGGCAAGACCGACCCAACGCAGGACATCATGGATCTCCTTTCCGTCGCTCAATGGGTCGGCGCTCCTGAACGAAAGGGTGTCCGTGTCGATGTCCACAGGACACATCTTGTTGAACAGAACCACGGCGGCGGCACCCTCAAACGTCAGTCTCCGGACAAGCGGGATCACGTTGGTGAACGTGTGGCCGATCTTGACAATGACCGGAATCTCGATCCGGTGCTTCACGGCCTTGAACATCTCCACGTGCATCCTTTCCAGGTCCCCGTCCACATAGACGGGGTCACTCTCCAGCCTCATCACGTTCAGTTCGACCGCATCGGCTCCCGCCTCCTCGAACCTCCCGGCGTAGGACACCCAGGCTCCGGCGGTCGCGCAGCACACGCTGGCGATGACCGGAATCGAGCAGAGGGCCTTCGTCCTGCGGATGATGTCGCAATACTCGTCAAGCCGACGCTCCATCTGGTAGTACCGCAGGTAGTCATAGCCTTCAGTGTGGAAGGAGTGGTCATACCGGTCGATCTCGGCGAGGATCTCCTCCTCGAAGATGGACTTGATCACAACCGCGCCCGCACCCGCCCTTTCATATTCAAGACACCTTTCCGGCCGCGAGGTAAGTGAGCAGCTGCCCACTATCACGGGGCTGCGCAGCAGCAGTCCCCCGAATGATGTAGTCATGTTGTTCATGTTGTTCATGTTGTTCTCCGTTGCTATTTATCCCATCCCGGATTCTGGGTGATGTTAGGATTTATCAGCATGGCATTCTTTGAGATAGGATTCAGGAAACACTTGTCGTTGTCGCTCCAGACACGCCCAGGGTCATTCAAGGCTTTCTTGTAAGGCCGGACATAGGTCTTACCTTCATAGCCCTTGCAGACACCCACGTTTTGGGGACACCGGACTCGGTGTCTGTTTGGTCAGAAGCCGCGTAAGCCACTCCTCCCGCAATCAGAGCAAGGAGCAGCCTGGAGGCCGGAAAAGTCGACGTGAAAGGGAAGGCCGGCAGAATTGCCAATGCCGCACCGGACCAGTGATGGTCAGGGAATATTACGGCACAGTCTGCACCCGCTACTGGAGCCAGCATCAAAACTGTTGAATATGTTCATGGCATCAATCGGTTTTTATGTTAAACTTCAGTTTGTATGTAAGTGGGACGCTTCTGAAAGGATGTCACCTTGTCGAAAGAATCCTCGGTCTGCCAGTCATATCATCCGCAATGATATCAATAATTATTCTAATTTGCAAATATATTCCCCTCCGCCCAGAACAATTTGATTCATTGTGCGTTGCGCAAACGATTTTGTTCAAAAAAGAAAAAAAGACATGAAGTTCTCTGTCCTGATCCGCCAGCATATCCTGCACGAAATAGGTTTGCACTAATGATTGCCACTTTTTTTATTTGCCTTATTATGGTTTGCAAGCCTAAGTAAAGCTGTTGGCGCTGGTCTTGGTCACGGCGGGGGCATTATCCGCAAAGAATGCCAATCATTTACAAACCACGGACACGATAAAACGCCACCAACGGTATTCAATCCACTATCACTGTGGCTGACCCTCCCTCGGGATATGGGGGTCAGCCACACACTATGGCCTCCCAGCATTACCAGATCCATTCCTGCGTGCCTGCGGTTTGCACAGGGTTTGCACAAGGCTCAAAAAAATCAAAACAACAGAGCCGTTATATAATGTTCAGGGTGATTCTATGTATTCAATTTTATCGATTGATGCAATTATAACGCTTACTTATTTTTTCAACATTACTAAAGTGCACAAAACTTCAATTATCATCATTCCAAAGTGCACAAAACACAAGAAACATCAATTCTTAAATAAATCATCAAGCGTCACAACACTCTGGACTTCACTTGAATATTCATTGGTCGCAAGTCCGTCTGACGCGATCATCGTGAGATGCAAGGCGGCGTTGGTTTTCACCGTGTCGCGGAAATCCTCCATCCGTTCAAACATCTCTTGAAGATATTTTCCGGTCACGACGTAGGGCCTGTTGGAAAATTTTGCCTCGCAGACATTTATCACCTGGTCCCGGCGTTCTATAAGGATGTCAATCTGATGCCCTTTTATTCCCTTTTCACTGTCCCCTTTCTTGTACCAGGAGCAGACATTGCTAAGGATGCCACGGATGCCCAAGGCTTCCTTGATTTGAGGAATATGACTGAGGCAGAGCTGTTCAAAAGCATATCCTGACCAAGCCCGTCTCGCCGGATCGTCAATAGAGTTCGACCAGAAGTTTCCCCTCGTATTGCCCCGTGACAAAGAAGTCAAACCTATCCTGAAACAGGTTTTTTACCAGATAGGTTTTCCCGACCCGTCTTCTGCCATACACCGCAACCAATTCAGCCTTACCTGATTGATAGCATTCTTCGAGCAGTTTGATCTCCTCTTCCCTTCCCTTCCTATGATCTCATTTGCCATATTCATTATCGCTTTGCGACAAAGGTAAAAAAAATCGAGTTACCGCACAAGAATAAATTTTATTGCATTGCGACAAGTGCTGATTTCAGGCGGTTATCGCAAAGGTATAATGTAAAAATATTCCTACGATAGACAGTTCCGGGCAATACATAACCGTGTTTATCGGCTATGAGCACGATCAGAGGAGCATAAAAAGGCAATATCGCTCTTGTCAGGGGCAAAAACACATACAACGGTGGCATTTTCCGCATATAATGCCACCGTCATGATCAACAAAGTCTCTCGGGCGACATTTTTGAGCGATTTCATTGCCGAAGAGGGTCAAGAGGCGCTCTTCGGTGACATTTCGGGGCGGAAACGTTCCCCGGGAGGTATGCTCACATATTCAAACCTGTCCCGTTTTGGTAAAATTCGGAAAAATGACTATTTTTGATTTTTAGTGAAATCAGCTTCATTACTATGGGTAATATGACACTGAAACAACTTCTTTTGACGGCGGCGATGCTCATCGGCTTGCCTTTGGTGGCCTTCGGGGCGCGGAATAATTGGTCGCTTTCTTCTCCGGACGGGAAGATCGTGGCGGAAATCTCTACTGGGGACGGACTGAGATATTCAATAAGCCGCGATGGGGTTGCGCTCCTGACACCATCTGAGATCTCGATGACATTTGAGGACGGGACGGTCTTCGGAGGAGCGGACAAGGTTCGCAGGAGCAGGAAAGGGAGCCACGATGTGAAGGGCATCCCAGCGATGAATTACAAGAAGGCGACCGTGGATGACGTTTACAATTTCCTGACGCTGGAGTTCAAGGGGTACAATGTGGAGTTCAGGGCGTTCGACAACGGGGTGGCATACAGGTTCATCTCGACAGCGAAGTCCGGGGAGTTCACTGTGACTGACGAGCTTACGGAATTCAACTTCGCCGAGGACTGGACGGCGTGGGTGCCTTACGTCAAGAGCGACGACGGAAAGACATTCAAGCAGCAGTTCGTCAACTCGTTCGAGAACACCTACGAGCATATTCATTTGTCCCGGATGAATCCCGCGAAGCTGGCGTTCCTGCCGATGACGGTGGACGCTGCCGATGGGGTTAAGATTGTCATCACCGAGTCAGATCTGTTCGGTTATCCGGGAATGTTCCTCAACGGGCAGGGCAGCAAAGGGTTGAAGAGCGTGCGCGCGCCTTATCCTATCGGACTTCGCCCGAACGGAGTGTACGTCTATCAGGATATGGACTACGCCGACTACATCGCCAAGGTCGAGGCCGGACAGAAGTTCCCGTGGAAGGTCATCGGGATCGCTCAGGATGCCAAGTCGCTGATGGAGATGGATCTGGTCTGGCAGCTTGCCACTCCGGCGGACGAGAACACTGACTGGAGCTGGGTAAAACCTGGGAAGGTGGCCTGGGACTGGTGGAACGACTGGAATCTTTACGGAGTCGATTTCCGGGCTGGAATCAACACGGAGACCTACAAGTACTACATCGACTTCGCTGCCGCGCACGGCATCGAGTACATCATTATGGACGAGGGTTGGGCGCAGAGAGCGAAGGCGAACCTGTTCTTGATCAACCCGGACATCAATCTTGAGGAACTCGTCTCCTACGCCAACGGCAAGAATGTCGGCATCATCCTCTGGGCAAGCTACAACAGCATCGTGAAGAACCCGGAGAAGGCGATGAGCCACTACGCCAAGATGGGCTTCAAGGGATTCAAGATCGATTTCATCAACAGGGACGACCAGCAGGCCGTGAAGTTCTGCGAAAGGATGGCGAGGATCGCCGCCGAGAACCATCTGCTGATTGATTTCCACGGGGTTTACAAGCCGGCGGGAATCCAGAGGACTTACCCGAATGTACTTAATTTCGAGGGAGTCGCCGGACTGGAGCAGTTGAAATGGAGTCCGGAAGGCTACGACGAGGTCACCTACGATGTGACGATTCCTTTCGTCAGGATGGTGGCCGGCCCGATGGATTACACCCAAGGGGCGATGCGCAACGCAATAAGGAAGAACTACCACCCTATCGGATCCGAGGCGATGAGCCAGGGTACCCGCTGCCGTCAGCTCGCGGAATATGCCGTCTTCGAGGCGCCGCTGACAATGCTCTGCGACTCGCCGTCCAACTATATGGCCGAACCGGAGTGCACGGAGTTCATCGCAGGCTTCCCTACCGTCTGGGATGAGACAGTTCCGATTTGCGGAGAGATCGGTGAATATGTCGCCGTGGCCCGCCGCAGCGGAGACATCTGGTACATCGGGGCGCTGACGAATTGGGATGCGCGCGACCTTACCCTTGACCTGAACTTCATCGGAGACGGGAATATGACCGTCTTCCAGGACGGAATCAACGCCGACAGGGCAGCCAGAGACTATAAGAAAACTTCCGCGAAGATCCCGGCGGACGGGATCGTGAAAATCCATCTTGCTCCTGGCGGAGGCTGGGTGGCAAGAATCACCCGCTAAGCGACACAAAAATATTCACGCCATCGCGGCGGCATATTTTTTAACGCTTGAAAAAGAAGTTTTTGGTTTATGAGAAGAATATTATTGTTAGTGACCGCTGTCATCACTGTTTTGGCGCTGTCCGGAATCAAGGCGGAGGCCAAGAGTGAGAAAGCCAGCGTGATGTCGTTCAACATCCGGATCCAGTTCCCGGCGGACACCGGAAAGTACAATTGGGAAAGCAGGAAGGCCGGATGCGTCAAGGCGATCAGGAAATATCTTCCAGACATTATCGGTCTCCAAGAGGCGGCACCAGGACAGAAGTCCTTCTTGATGAACGAGTTGAAGAAGTACATTATGATCGACGGCAACGGAAAACCCGGAACCGTCAACCAGGATTCCGAGTTCGGCTTCAACCCGATCTTCTTCCTTGCCGACAGGTTCGAGCTGCTGGACTACGGCACATTCTGGCTCAACGAGGACCAAACTCCCGAAAAAAAAGGTTGGGACGCTGAATATGTAAGGACGACCAACTGGGTCAAGCTCCGTTTCAGGAAATCCGGACAGATAATATTCCTTTTCAACACGCATTTTGACAACACGGGGGTGAAGGCGCGGCAGGGGAGCGCTGCCCTGATGGTGGAAAAGATCAAGGAGATCGCCGGGGACAATGCGGTCGTGTTTATGACTGGTGACCTCAACACTTCCGGCGAAGACAAAGCCCTCAAACCTTTGGCAACATACCTGAAGGAATCCGCGAAGACAGTGAAAAAGGCGGACAAAACCCCTTCTTTCAATGATTTCGGCCGAAACGGAGCCAGACTTCAAATGATAGACCACATCTTCTACCGCAACGCCGAGGCACGGACTTTCAACGTCATTGATGAGCAGAAATTCGGTGTCAAGTACATTTCCGACCACTATCCGGTGATTTCGGGGTTTGTCATCGAACTTCCAAAAAACTAAGAAGTAGTCTTATCGATGCCTCTTGACTGAAAGAAACAATAGAACCATAAGAATCTACGAATATGGAATCCCAGCTCAAGCAAAAGGAACTGTACAAGGAAAGCATTCTGAATCAAGTGAATGAGATCCGCGCGTCTTCCGATGGCGTGGGTTGTCCGTACTGCGGGCAGCCGGTGAAGAAAAGTTGGGAATGGTGTCCGTCCTGCGGGCATTCGCTTGTGGACTGGTGCACGTTCTGCGGGGCGGACATTCCTCGCGGAGAGGATGAATGTCCGGAGTGCGGGATGAGCAGAAGCGGAATTGTCTGCCCGAAATGCGGAACCAGGAACGCCGGTGGATTCTGCCGGAAATGCAATGAGCCGTTGACGCTTGCGGCGAAGAAGGAACAGGAAAGAGCATTGAAGGATCCACAGTTTGTCAAGGCGGCGGAACTGGCGGTACAGGCGGCGGAGTTATTGGCGAGGATTGAGGCTGAGGAGCAGGAGGTTACTGGACAGGAAAGCAAGGAGGTTGAGTTGCCGGAGGATGTGTTGAGGCTCAAGGAACTGTTGGGAAAGACCACGCTTCGACAGAGCGGGTCGGTTGCTGAGCCTGTCGAAGCACCGGCCCTTCGACAAGCTCAGGGACCGGACGGAAAGCAAGCCCAGCCACTGGACGGAAAACAACAACAGGCACAACGACCGAAGAGCAAGGCCGAGCTGCGGGCTGAATATTCAAAAATCCAGGAGGAACTGAACAAGGCTCTGGAAGGAATGCTTCCGCCGGTGGGTTCCACTCCGCAAGAGCAACGGAACTATTTCTCGGCCAGAAAGCTGCCTGTGGAGAAGGTCATCCTGACAAAGGGCAGAGAAGCCTGGGTCTGCAACTTCTGCGGATGCTGGCACAACTGCCCGAGCGAGTGCTGCGAACCGTGGCACGGCGGGAAATGGGTCTATGAATATAAGGAAGAAAAGATACTGGATTTCAAATAGAAACGACAAGGTCAGCATAGGATAACAGCTTACAATAAAAAGAATTATGGCAGGAACCATAGCAGACAGCGGCACAGCCGTAGCGGACATCACCGCGACAAGCGCGTGCAGAACCGAATCTGATTCTGAATATTCAGGAACCGTGACCGCAAAGGCAACTTTCACTTGCGGGACAACCGGCACAGCAGCCGCAAATGGAACGGCGGACGATGCGGCCAAGATCCAGGCAAAAGAAGAGATCACCCTCAGAGGCAACCGTTACAGTGTTGACAGACTGATCGGCAACGGAGGCGAGGCCGAGGTCTATGTGGTCAGTTCGGCGAAGGGAAACTTCGCCCTGAAACTGTACCGCCGGGGCAATGGCGTGAGCAAGGATATTCTTAAAAGATTGGAGCGGCTGAAAGGGAAGGCGGCGATCGTGGATATTCTTGAAAGCGGGACGGTCAGGATCGATGCCACCGACAGAGGCTACGTCCTGATGCCGTTGTGCAAGGATGGCTCCGTGGCGGGCTACGATCTCAGGAAAGACGCTGCCGCCATCCTCCAGATCACTGCGATGACCGCCAGAAACCTCAGTGAACTGCACAGGGTCGGGCTGCTGCACAAGGATGTCAAGCCAGAAAACATACTCTACACAGACAAGGCATCGGGCCTGGTCGTGCTTTCGGATTTCGGGATCGCTGACGTTCTCGGGGACGACGGAAGCGTCAACACTCCGCAGTCCAGGACCGTGATCTATGCCGCGCCGGAACTCTACGCCAACACAACCCGCATCGGAGATGTCACCTACGCCATAATGACGGCGGCCTCGGACTACTATGCCCTCGGAATGTCGGTCCTCTCCATGTGGATGGGAGACAGCGAGTTCCGAAAGAAAGAGCCGGAGTTGGTGAAGCTCAAGATCCAAGGCAAGCTGCCAGTGCCGGACGATATGCCGGAGCCTCTGCGGACAATAACCCGAGGGCTTCTTATCGGCAAGCCGGAAAACCGCTGGAGTTACGAGGAAATCCGCAGAACACTTGAGGGCGAGAATATTCCCGTGGTGGAAGACGCCGAGATTCTGCGAATTGTCTTCGATTCAGGTAAGAACAAGATCGCGCACACGGCCAAGGAGCTGGCTCAGTTCATGATGGAGGATCAGGCTCTCGGAACGGCCTACCTGTACAAAGGCAAGATCAGCGGCTGGATAAGCAGGGTGATGCCGGAGATGGAGGTGAAGCTGAACGACATCGTGGAGAGAATCTACCCGAAGAACCAGTTGGCCGGTCTCTATGCCGCCGCCCTCGCTCTTGACCCGCAGCTGCCGTTCTACAACCGAAAAGGAAATGTCTGCGTGAATGTCAACAAACTCCTCAACGGCGACGGCGGTTTCGGTTCAAGTCTGGGCGACAGAAGCAACCCTGTCTATCTCTACAGCGAGGTGCGTCTTGGGAAAAAGGAGACCGACGGAATATATTCAAGAACCTGCGCCGCCTTGAAAGACAGCTTCGGCTACGCCAAGAGCGTGATAGTCTGGGGAATATACGACCGGAAATATTTCCGCACCCTGCAAGGCAAGAAGACCGGCAAGGAGGAAAAATTCACCGAGGTGGACTGCTACAACATCACGGACGTGGTGAGATTCTGCTCTGAATATAGGGTTGTGGCGGATGAGGACAAGCAGTTCCTCTGCTCGCTCGGGTTCGCCGAGATGGTCAGGGTCTTTTCCGAGAAAGACGCTGACAGATTGATCCAGGTGCGCAAGGGCATCAAGGATTACGAGATGCTGTACCGGCTTGTTATCCAGACCATCAACCCTGCGGCGGACATCAGCTTGATCACAGACCCGAAAGACCCGAACTACGCGATGGACGGGGAATCGATCGGGCTGCTCGTCAACGTCGCCTTCTGCGCCTTCCGCTGCGTCTTCGACAGCGAGAGGGACAAGATGTACAAGGAATGGTACTCCGACATCAACCCTTATTCGGGAATATGTCCGGCCTCTTTGGCCGACCTGCTGCTCAAGTCGTTCCAAGGCGACTACAAGGATTCCTACCTGCACAGGTTCTTCATCAGCAAGGGGGACAGGTTCTCCGCGCAGGACAAATGGGTCGCTTACTGCACGGACTACGACAGTGCGGACAACGTTGGGAAATCCGGTCCCTACAACGAGGACATCGCCATGATGAAGGCCGCGGAGGGCCTTGCGGACGGAGCGCAGTTCTATTTCCCGGCTTCCGGAGAGACCGTTTACTATCTTGACGATCTGAAGAAGATCAAGAAAGACGAGATCTGTGAGGCTCTTGACTTCTACGCCCTGGATGCCTGGCTTGCCGTCAAGTTGCAAGAAAACCCAAAGAGGGATCTGAGCAAGCGGCTGACCTACGAGAGGTTAACGGTCAAGTACCTGAAACTCATAGGAAAATACGACAAGGATGATGAGAATTTCAAGCGCTACAACGAGGCCACGACTGCTGTCGGATGGCATCAGTTACCTCCACCTGTCCTGCTTCTTGGACTGCTGGAGAAGATCGCGGCGGTGGCGCTGTGGCTCATCCCATGTCTTGCGATGCTGTTCATGCTCGTCATCGGAGCGATTGACTATCCGGTTCTGGACAATGTCGGCAAATCAGTCTATTGGGTCTGGGGAGGAGGAATAGCATTCCCGCTGCTGCTGAACCTATTCTTCTACAACAGGAGTTACGACAGGAACCTGTTCACCTACATATTCAGATTCATCATCCTGACCGTAGCGGTGTATTTCCTCTGCAAATGGTTCCTCGGGAAGTACATCATTTATGTGACCATCGCGGCCGTGGCCGCGGCGATCGTGTGGTTCGCCAAACAGATGTTCTCGCGTGACGAGGGAGCGTCCGAACTTAGGAAGATGTGGAATCCTGACGAGGACCAGACGATTCTGGAGCCCCTTCACTATGCGTTCAATCCCTCGGAGGACAAATTTGTCTCCTCGTTGTTCGCCAACGAGAAGTTCTTCCGGTCAAAGTACCTTAAAAGCCTGCTGCACAAGCTGAAGCATTTGGTTTTGGCTGCGATGACGACCTTCCTGCTGCTCTTCCCTGTCGCGGTCATTCCTCGGATCAGCGACACGGAGAAAATCACGGAGAATCATCCGAAAATCGGTAACACAATCAACAAGATAACAGAAAAGGTTCATGAAAACGTGTCAGAAGTGCGGAAAGACGAACAGAAATGAGGCTTCGTACTGCAAATGGTGCGGGGAGAGGCTGGTTGCAGCGGTTGCTGAGCCTGTCGAAGCAATCGAAGCGTCAAGGGCGGACGGCTCATCAGGAGCGGTCACTTCGGCAGGCTCTGTGACCGGGGACGGAATGATCGCGAAGGATTGCGTCAAGGAACCCCTCGCGAGTTTCACCAAGCGCTGCGAGCAGACCGCCGAGTTCCGCAAGCGTACCGGCAGCGATGTAAGGCCAGGGCTTGACTGCATCATCACCGGAGAGACCGGCACCGGCAAGACCTATCTGGCCGGAAAACTTGCCGGGATCCTCTACCACAACAAGATCACAGAGAACCTCCGGCCTAAGACCGTGGACGCGGCTGACTGGAACGACTTCAACTCCAAGCTGGACGAGAATCTCGCCGCGCTCAAGACAGGAGTGCTTGTGGTCACGAACTGCCAGAATCTGGTGAACGCCAAGGGCGGCTCCTCACAGCTGGACAAACTCTTCGCAAGGATGAAGGTTGATGTGAATATGCCGGTGGTGATCCTGTGCGGCCTTGAAGACGGCTTTGGCACCTTTATCAGCGCTGACAGCAACGCACAGTCACTCTTCGAGTTCCGTTTCCACATCTCTCCATTCAAGGACAACGACCTCAAGGCGATGTGCGTGTCAATGGTCAGGGACAAGTTCAGGACGGCGATCAGTCCTCAGGCGGAAAGGAGGCTGGGACTTGTCTTCAAGAAGATGTTCCGTGGCGGCAGAACCAAGGAGAACGGAATCCTGGCCGGAAAAATAGCCGAAGAGAGCGCCTTCAACATGTTCAGCCGGGGTGGCTCCCAAATCGAGGAGGCCGACATTCCGGGAGAACCGTTCGAGGAGCTCACCGAGGAGCAGATTATGGACAAGATCAACGCCTTCACAGGTCTGACGGAGGTCAAGCAGGAGATCCGCTCCATCATCGACAACATCAAGAGGCAGAAAAGGGACAACCCCGGCAAGCCTGTGCAGCTGAAAAGCCATTTCGTCTTCACCGGCAACCCAGGCACGGGAAAGACCACGATAGCAAGGCTGTTCGCTGACATTCTGGGCAGCCTTCAGGTACTCCCGAGCGGCCATCTGGTCGAGGTCATGCGCAAAGACCTTGTCTCACAGTACGTCGGCGACACAGCCCTGAAGACCGAGCGGGTCATCAACAGCGCGATGGGTGGAATCCTGTTCATCGACGAGGCCTATGCCCTGAAGCAGGGGGATGACGACAAGGTCGGCCAAGAGGCCATAGACACCCTGCTGCCGTACCTTGAGAACAGGGCCGGAGACTTCGTCTGCATAATCGCCGGCTACACCAAGGAGATGACGATGTTCCTGCGCTCCAACTCCGGACTCGATTCCAGATTCAAGAAGAAAATAGAGTTCAAGGACTACAATGGCAAGGAACTCACCGAGATATTCCTGAATATGGTGAAAAAGAAGGGGTTGTCCCTTTCGGACGAGGCAGCGGGCAAGGTGGGGAAATATTTTGAGCGGATGTACCTGAGCCGCACCGACACCTTCGGCAACGCCCGCGAGGTGCGCAACACATTCGACCGCTGCTTCGAGCGGCTCTGCACCAGAACGGCGGGTCTGAGTGATGATGAATATGCCAGCTCGGGCAAAGTCCTGACCTGGGAGGACATCGCCGGGCCGGACGGCACGAAGGAGATCTCGGTGGAAAGCGTGATGAAGGAACTGGACTCTTTCGTCGGAATGGAGTCCGTCAAGAAAGCCCTGAGGGATCTTGCGGAGGAGATGCGTTTCCAGCAACGCAGGATGGAGTTCGGAGGCAAGGCTTCGATCCGTCCTGTGAACATCATCCTGACCGGAAACCCAGGCACGGGCAAGACCTCCGTGGCCAGAGTGCTCGGCAAGTTGTTCAAGGCCATGGGAATATGCTCGACAGACCGGGTCATCGAGAAGAGCCGCAAGGACATCGTCAGCACCTACGCCAACGAGTCGGACAAGAATATGGACAAGGCTGTGAACGAGGCGATGGGCGGAGTCCTTTTCATAGACGAGGCCTACGCCCTCGCTCCGTTCGACGACACCGGCCATTGCTCTGATTCCGAGGGGATCAAGGCTCTGGAACGGCTTATGGTCCGGATGGAGAACGACCGGGGCAAGTTCGTGGTGGTCTGCGCCGGCTACAAGGACAAGATGCGGAACCTGATGAAGGCCAACGAAGGGTTCGCCAGCCGGTTCACGCACAGGATAAACATCGACGACTACACGCCGGAGGAACTGACGGAGATCTTCCGCCGGATGGCCGAAGGGCAGGGCTACTCCTTTGCAGGAGGCACACTGGACAAAGCCCTCAAGGCGTTCCGGAAGCTCTCGGCGGAAAAGTCGGGGAAGGATTTCGGCAATGCCCGTGAGGCAAGGAATATGCTCGACAGCGTGCTGGGGAACATCGGAACAAGGGTCAACGCGCTTCCTGACAGCCAGGTCGGCAAGGAAACCTTCTTCACCATCCTTCCGGAGGACATTCCGTTCGAAGAGCCGAAAGTGGCTTCCGAGGAGGAGTGCCTCGCGGAACTGGATTCACTGATCGGATTGGAAAGCGTCAAGAACGAGATCCGTTCAATGCTCAACGAGATGAGGCAGAAGAAGATGGACAGCGAGCTTTCCGGCAGGGACTTCACCGCTATCGTTCCTGACCACTATCTGTTCCTCGGCAATCCGGGAACCGGCAAGACCACTGTCGCAAGGCTGATGGGAAGGATCCTGTACTCTCTCGGAGTGATCGCGAGACCGGATGTGATCGAGGTGTCGAGGGCGGACATGGTGGCTCCGTACCAAGGCCAGACCGCTCCGAAGACACGGGAGACGATCGACAGGGCGATGGGAGGGATCCTGTTCATCGACGAGGCATATTCATTGATCCAAGGCGACAACGACGAGTTCGGCAACGAGAGCGTGACCGAGCTGCTGAAACTGCTGGAGGACCGCAAGGGCAGGTTCGTGTGCATCGCCGCCGGCTACACGAGGGAGATGGGCCGGTTCCTGGATTCCAATTCCGGCCTCAAGTCCCGCTTCACCAAGACCATCACATTCGAGGACTACAATCCCGAGGAGCTGATGGACATATTCTGTCTTTATTGCCGCAAGGAAGGATATTCCATTGAGCCTGAGGCCGAAACTATTCTGAAAGACCGCTTCATAGATATGTATGACAACCGCGCGTTCGACTTCGGCAACGGGCGGGATGTAAGGAATATGTTCGGAAAAGTCAAGTCAGCGGTGGCCGGCCGAGCATATTCAAAAATGAAGGAACTCGTAGCTGAAGGCGCTGACAGACAGGTCGCTTACGAGGGTTCCAAACCAAAGACAATAACAAAGGAGGATCTGCTATGAAATGTCCGTTCTGCCAAGGTGTGATCGATGACGACAGCCGTTACTGTGATCTCTGCGGGAAGCATCTGATGTTCTGCCCGGAGTGCCGGCAGCCCAAGAAAGGAACTTCCTGCCCTCGGTGCGGCGAGTTGCTGGTCAGCGCCGAAGAATTCTTTGGCGCAAAAGTAGCCGTAAACTCTAAACCATCTGACTCTCCAAAGCCGATGGATACGGCCGCGCGACAGGATTCCCCCAAGCCATTGGAAAAAATTGATTTCAACCAGATATTCGATGCCCTGCTGACCTTGAAGGGGGAAGATATGACACTCTATGTCAAAGAAGGTGGGTTCGGAAGGAGCGGAGGAATATTCCCGGAACTCGGAAGTTGTAAATTTGTCTCCGGGCATCACGGAAAGATCGCTTTTATGGATGGCGAGTGGAAGATCTGCGACCTGGGTTCGACCAACGGCACGGCCATAGACGGGGTGAGGTTGGAGAAAGACAAATGGTACACCCTCCGAAAGGGTCAAAAACTTAAGATAGCCACATTAAAATTCACAGTTGAATAGCCTATGAAACTAAGAATCAGCTGCGTCTCGGATGTCGGACGCATAAGGGACAACAACGAGGATATGGCATCCGCTGGGATGTACCTGATCAGGGACAATTCTCTGAATATAGAAAAGGAAGTCACTGAAAATGAGACCTTCTGCCTACTTGTCTCGGACGGAATGGGTGGCCACGAGAGCGGTGAATATGCCAGCCAGTTCACTCTGGAGACCTTGCGGGCCTACCTGTTGGACAAATCTCTGGAGCATCACAACCCTATCTTTGAATTGAAACTGAAGATCGAGAGCATAAGCGCCAATCTCAACGCCAAGGCCTGCGAGCGGCATCAAGGCAAGGCGATGGGCTGCACGTTGACTGGAATTGTCTGGATGCAGGGAAAGACTCTGCTCGTGAACATCGGTGACAGCCGGACGTACCGCCTGAGGGACGGAATGCTGAGGCAACTGACCTCAGACCAGACACTTCACGAAAGGGATATGGTTCCGCTTCCGGCCGGCAAGGCCTTGTACAACTGCATTGGAGCGGGCTGCGACACAGAGGCTTACATTCTGGACATCACCGACCGGCTGATGGAGTCGGACAGGATCCTTATCTGCTCTGACGGTCTTTCGGATATGCTGGAGGATGATGCGATCGAACGGCTGTTGGCATCCGGCTCCACGGAGGAAAGCTGCGCGGCCCTGATCGACGCCGCGAAACGGAACGGAGGCGTGGACAACGTCACGGCCATCGTGGCGGATGTCTCATAAGCAAGCACAAACACTATAGGAAATACAATGTCCTCGCCTAATAATAGCAACCATCTTATGTTTGAATGCCAAAAGAGGACAATTATTTTACTCAATTGAAGAATATGGCAATAAGTTTGAAACCCAGAAAGACGGAATCCAACCTTTTCTGCTGCAGCAAATGGTGGGGCAACCCTGATCTGCCACCTCAGGCGGAGTACCCGATGATGAAGATCACGGAAGAGGATGAAACGGAGGGAGAATATCCCCTCACTTTCATCTGTCAGATCGATTGCGAGGACATCGCGCCTTTCGACAAGGAGGGGCTGCTGCCGCACGAGGGGATGCTCTATTTCTTTGCGGCGATCGATGAGTTCATCGGTTACGATTCCCCTGAGCATTTTCCGCTCGGTCGCTGGCCGAAAAAGGCGGTCAAGGTCAAGTACGCCAAGCAGATAAATATGGAGACCTTCAATTCGTGCATCCTTGTGGACGATGATGATCAGGAGCTCGCCGAGCCGGCTATGGCCATTGACTTCGCCGAGTGCGAGGACGATGCCGATGGCTTCAAGATTCTCGGCCGGCCGTACTTCGAGGAGATCCGCGAGGAGTTCCCTGACGCTGTCAACCTTCTCCAACTCGATGAGGATGACGATCTTGAGATGCGTTTCTACGACTCCGGCAACTTCAACATCCTGATTTCCGCTTCTGACCTCGGTTTCCAGAACTGGAGTCACGCCTTCGGATTTCTGCATTCGCTGTAATCCTAAGGCAAGTTATAGTGGAGGAGTTCAGAGGTATTCCCCTTCCCGAATTTTTCACGTTACAAAAATTGCGGGGAGGGGAATACCTCTGAACTTACTGAAGCGTACCACAAATTCAGCGAGTGAGGTTTGCGAATCTTTGGTAAATTTCAAACTGAGTGGTGAGGACATCTTCCGGGATGGAAAGTCCATCCTTGAATATTTCAAAGCAGCAGGTCTTGGAGGTGGGGGACCAGTTGCCGACGATCTCGCCGTCAAGGGCGATTACGGGCTGGAATATTCCGTTGTTGCTGTGGGCTTTGCGGGAATGCTCGGGCGGAAGAACGACATCACGGCTCTTGTAGCCGATGAGATATTCATCATACGGAGAGATCAGATGAACCGTTCCAGAGCGGAATCCTCTGGTGCGGCAGGATTCGTGAATATAGAACTCACGGCCTTTCCACGTTTCCTTAACGAGTTCGTCACCAATGATTTCGACAGCTTTCTGACAGTCGCTGACATTCAGGCCGGACCACCAGAGGAAGTCCTCGAACGTGGCCGGAGAGTGGCTTCGGAAATATTTCCGGGCAAGCATTCCCAGGGCATCCTCTCCCGAGATATTCAAAGAATTTCCAATCTTCTCACGCACAAGGGAATAGGTGTTTTTCATCGGGTGCAGGTCGCCGCTGCAAAGAAGTCCGGAAAGCTCCGCCAGACGGATGTGGTAGGACAGGCGGTGATCGTCCATCGTGATTCCCCTTTCGGCGAGCGCGGCGACAAAATCAGCCTTCCGGGCACTACACTGCCGGAGCAATGTTTCCTCGAATATTCCTGAAATCAGCTCCTGCTCTTCCGCCGGGATGGAGATCTTGTTGGCGCTCATCCAGCCTCGAAGGCCGGACAAGGCTTTCGTCCGGCAAACGGACAGAATCCAGCCAAGATCCTCACCCGCAACCAGTTGCCAAGTGCAGCGAAGCAGATGTGTCCTGACAATCCGCCCCTCGTTGAACGCTTTCTCGAACGCCTTGAGAGACGGACTCTTGGTCCGCATCGCCACCGCCCAGCGGACCATCCGGTACTCCTGCCCCTGCATCGCCCCGAACCACGACACAACCTCCTCCGGTTTAGTGAACTGAGGACAAATCAACTGCTGGCTCAAAAGTCTTGCGGTGACTGGATTCATAGTTGTACGGTTTTGCTGCAAAGATAATCAATTCCTCCTTTTGTTTCTTTGCGGTCTGAAATGAAAGACGTAACTTTACCATATTCAAAAACATTAAAGACAATGCTCAAAAAAATCTTCACGGCGCTGACGGTCGCGCTGTTCTTTGGTTTGATGGCTTCGGCTCAGGAATACAAGGGGCCGGAATTGACACCGGAATTTGTGTGCGACCTTGGGAAATTGACTCCGGATAACGTCAAGGTCAAGGGAGCTACACAAGGGTTTGCTATCTGGGGAAAATACGGGTTTGTGTTTCACGACAAGGGGCAGTGTGTCGTCATTGACATGAAAAAGAACAAGTTCGTCTCCACTTTCATGTTGGAAGGAAACAAGTCGCACTGCAACAACGCATCCTTCGGAGTGGAAAAAGGATCGGAATTCCCGTTGCTTTACATCTCAGGATGCAAGGGAGACCACTGCTGCTATGTCACGGACATCACTTTGGACGGGGGCACGATTGTGCAGAAGCTTTTCCACACCGGAGAGGGCTACACAGGGTCGTTCGACTGGTTCATAGACAGAAAGAACAAGATCATCTACACCTATGGGTCAAGCGGCGAGATGCGGAAGCTGATAAAGAAATTCAGACTTCCAACCTTGAAGGACTCTGATGAAAACGGTGAGGTACACCTTACGCAGGACGATGCGCTGGATGAATTCTATGTACCTGGCATAAAAATATACCAGGGCAGTGTTCTCAATGGGCATTACGCCTACCTTGGAGACGGCTACCCGCCTCACGACAGATTACTGCACGTTGTGGACATGAACACAAAGACTTTGGTCAAAACTGTCAACCTGAACGACCTGCATCATGAGCCGGAAGGCGTGGACGTCAAGGGCAAATGGCTCTACATGGTCCTGCACGTCAGCAGACAGCCACGCGACGGACAGATCTACAGGTTCAGGATCAAATAGAACACTACCCGACAAGCCCGGTAATGAAGATCACCGCGATGGTCACCGGAGCGACATACTTGATGAGGAAATAGACAACCGGAAACAACTTGTTGTTAAACTTGATGGAACCGCCGTTCGTGAGTTCGTCACGGACGGCTTTCTTGTCCATCTTCCAGCCGACAAAGACCGAGAACAGGAAGGCTCCGAGCGTCATCAGGTAATTGGAGCACATTTTGTCACAGAAACTGAATATCCCGTCTCCCAGAATCTTCACATCCGACAGCGGTCCGAACGACAGTGAGCAGAGCACCCCGACAGCGAACGTGGCGAAGAAGAGCACGACTGATGCTTTGTGCCTCGAAACTCCCTTCTCCTCAACAAGATAGGCGACCCCGACCTCAAGGATGGAGATGGACGATGTGAGCGCGGCGACCAGAATGGTCAGAAAGAACAGGATCGCCACCAGACAACTCACAATCTGCCCGCCGGCACCCATCTTAGCGAATATGTAAGGAAGGGTCTCGAACACGAGTCCCGGTCCGGCTGACGGAGCGATTCCGGCGGCGAACACAGCCGGCATAATTGCGAATCCGGCCAGCATAGCGAAAATCAAATCAGACACGGCAGTGCCTGCACCTGAAACTATAAGATTCTCATTCTTACTGACGTATGATGAATATGTCAGCATAGTCCCCACGCCCAGAGACAACGAGAAGAAACTCTGTCCCAACGCCGCCGAAAATGCCCCTGGGGTCAGTTTTGAGAAATCCGGCTTGACAAGATACTTGACTCCCTCGCCGGCTCCAGGAAGTGTGACCGAATAGATGGCGATGGCGACAATCAGCACGAACAGGATCGGAATCGCGATGTTGCTGAACTTCTCAATTCCCTTTTTGACTCCCAGAAAGACAATCAAAGCGGTCAGCGACAGGAATATAAACAAACAGATTATCGGTCCCCAGACCGAAGAGGCGAACTCGCCGAACATCCCGGTGACGGCCTCGGCCTTGTCAAGCGTGAAACTGAAAGTGGCGGATTTGACGAGATACTCAATGGCCCATCCGCCCACCACGCTGTAGTAGGAAAGGATGATCAGCGGTGTGACGACCGTCAGAAGACCGAGCCATTTCCATTTGGAATGCGGAGCGAGGGCGTTCATCGCGCCGAATGTGCTGAGATGGGTCTTACGGCCGATCACCGATTCCGAGAACAGGATCGGCAGGGAAAGGACGAAGGAGCACACTATGTAGATAAGTATGAAGGCCGCGCCTCCATATTCACCGACCATATAGGGGAATCTCCAGATGTTGCCGAGTCCGATGGCGGAGCCGGCGAAGGCCATAATCACGGCAGCTCGGCTGCCGAAGTTCTCTCTGTCTGACATATTCGTTAAGTTTGTTTATTTGCCCGGCCTGTGGGGGATGCCGGGTTGTCGTTTTATTTATGTGCTATTGACGCTTCGGTGCTTCGACAGGCTCAGTGACCGATCAAATGGTCGCCGAGCCTGTCGAAGTGACCTAAAATCGTCTTTTATAAACTTTAAATTCGTAAGTATAACCAGTTTCAGGATCCGTGGCGGACGGCGCTTCCGATTCCACCATCCAAATCGCCGGATCAATCACCGGGAAGAACGTGTCCGCGTCCTCAATCTCTGTGTGAACGTGCGTTATATAAAGTTTGTCCGCCGTCGGAAGCGCCTTGCGGTAAGTCTCGCCGCCACCCATTATGAATATTTTCCTTTCAACGTCCGCAGCATTCACTTCCTCGACACTTACCTTCTTCGCCGAAGTCTCAACACTCGCCTCACAACCTCCAACCGCCTTCTCCGCCAATGAATATGCCTCATCAAGGCTCCGGGCCACACTCACGCCCTCCGGAACATCAGCCCAAGACCGTGTCGAGATAACGATATTCACCCTTTTAGGAAGCGGCCGGCCGATCGAAAGGAACGTCCTGAAACCCATCACCACGGGATTCCCGGTGGTAGTGCGTCTGAAATATTTCATATCCTCGGCAATATGCCAGAGCAGATCGTTGTCCTTCCCGATCGCCCCGTTGTCGGCAACCGCCGCGATGATACATTTTTCCATAAACCAAAACTGTTTTCGGCCGTAAAGTTACAGTTTTTTACCATATCCGCAAAACAGAAAATGAACAAGTTGCGGTCAAAGCGCATAACACTGACACTCTGTGAGACTTTAATTTATAAGCCCCAGAATCCGAAACCCTCGTGCGCGGAAATCCGATCTTCGCTCCCGAGGCGACCTCGACAGGCTCTCCCGTGCGCAGAACAAGCCCTCCTGCTCCCGAGGCGACCTCGACAGGCTCTCCCGTGCGCAGAACTGGCCTTCCTGCTCACGAGGCGACCTCGACAGGCCATCCCGCGCGCAGAACTGGCCTTCCTGCTCACGAGACCGATGAATATGACGGCCGGTGCGCCGGAAGGACGCTTTCACGTACGGAAAACCATTCTAAGGGAAGGCAATCAATTGGTCGCTGAACTTGACTTTCCGGTCGCTGAGTTTGTCGAAGCGTTGGTCACTTCAACAGGATCAGTCCCTTATATGACTTGAAGCGACCGGAGGAAAGTGTAAAGAATCTTTACAGTAAGTGTAAAGATTCTTTACACTTTTGCATATTCATAAAATAAGAATATCCCTGAATGACAATCACTTGAATCTTTTGGCATGGTAATGGATTGGCCAAATGACGGTTTTTGCGGATGGTCGTTTCGACAAACTCAACGATCTCCTGGAAGACAAGCTGGTGACAGTTATCGTGACCAACACATTGCACGTTGAATTTGTTGATTGTTGGTGAGATCGTTGAACCACGGTTGGTGAACATGCCGGACAAGGGCCGCTGAGCCTGTCGAAACGACTTTCGGTGAAGGTTAGTGAAAACCGTTATTAGTAAGCGTTTAAAAATAGGTTGGTAAAAAATTTGAGGCAATGAAATATTTCTTTAGGTTTCTGAAGAACAATCCGCTCTACGCGGTGATCAATGTGGTGGGGCTTGCGCTGTCACTGATGTTTGTGATACTGATCGGGGACTACACCTACCGGCAGTTAAGCATCGACAAATGGCACAGGAACCATGAGAGGATCTACGTGCTGGGCACAGAGAACGGGAACTCTCTTCTGTCGTGGCCGGATTGCGCCCATTCACTCAAGGACAGGTATCCTGAGGTTGAGGATGTCTGCTGCGTCTATATGCACAACGGAAAGATCAAGCACGAGGACAAAGTCTATGAGGAGTCCCAGGGGGACAACGCCGGCAACATAATGCTCGCGGACTCCAATTTCTTCAGATTCTTTGATTTCAAGATGATTGACGGAGACCGTGAGACCGCTCTGGACAGCCCTGAGAAATGCGTTGTCACAGAGTCTCTTGCCAAAGCCTTGTTCCCGGACGGCAACGCTCTCGGTCAGCCGCTTCAAATCGAAGGGACACGTTATGTCTTCGTAAGTGACGACAACGGCGACCCATACGACAGCTCGCTTGTTTACACTGTCTCAGGGGTCATCAAGGATTTGGACAAGACAGTGTTCCTGAACGAGACGGCGGTCATCGCCAATTTCGAACGCGCGCCGCAGGTTCTCGGCTACAGACTCCGCAACGACCTGATGGCCAGCGGGCCGTTAGGCTCCACATTGTCATTCCTGATGCTGAGACCAGGGGCGAGCCTCGAAGATAAGATTGAAGACCTGACCTCCTACTGCATTGAGAGCATTCCGGTGTTCAATTTCTACGGCAACAGAAAGGCCGCCATCATCCCGCTTGACGACCTGATGTTCGCGCCACAAAATACTGGCGCGGGCCTTCAGACCGGCGACAAGAGCCTTTTAGGAATATTGCTGGCCGTTGTTCTGGCAATACTGATGTTCGCCGTCACCAACTACATAAACCTTACGGTCGCCAACACAGGCTTCAGGGCAAAGGAAATGGCCACCCGAAGGCTTCTCGGGAGTGATGGTTTGGGAATATCCTTGGAGCTGATCGGGGAATCCACATTGATGGTGTTCATCTCGTTCATCATCGGCGGGGCGTTGGCCCTGTTGCTTGAGGACAAGGTGGCCGTACTCTTCAAAGGGAAGATAGACATCCTCAAGGACATAAACTTCTCCACAGTCTCGGTCAGCCTTCTGTTCATTGTCCTGACAGGAATCATCTCAGGAATAATGCCGACCATCTCGCTGTCAAAGTACAAGCCTATCGATGTTGTCAAGGGTTCGTTCCGCTACCATTCCAAGATGGTGCTCAGCAGGATATTCATAATCCTCCAGAACGTGATCACGATGACGATGATGGCCGCGACGCTCACCATCCTGCTCCAGATGAGCCATCTGGTCAAAGCTCCGCTGGGCTACAACACGGAAAACATCTTCCGCGTCAGTTCCGACAACCCCGAGGTTATGCGGAACGCCTTGAAAAGTCAGCCTTTCGTCCAGGAAATAGGCTCGTTCTCAGGTACATCCCTTGACGGGAACTACCGTTCGATGAGCACCCGTAAAGACAAGGACAACAATAATCTTCTGGTCTATCTCACAACTTGGGACAAGGAGTTCATCGACATAATGGGCATCAATCTAGTCAAGGACAACCATCTTTCAGGCGATGTGAAATATATCAATGAAGAGCTCGCCGGAAAACTGAGCCTGGGGGATGGAGAATCAGAGGTGACATGGGGCGATGGCAAAGTGATGCAGGTCGCAGGGATATTCTCCAACTTTCACATGACAAACATCCTTGACCCTTATCAGCCGTTCATGATCACGGTCAAGGACACGGATGAGATCGAGGATCCTAACTTCATGGTCAAGACAAACGGTGATCCGCTGGCGTGGAAGAAACTGTGCGACCTGGTCAAAGAGGTTGACGGTTCTACCGAAGACATTGACTGGAAAGTGCAGAGCATCGAGAGCACCGTCAAGGCCTCGCTCACGGAGGAAAAGAACACGATGAGGGTCGTAGGCATATTCACTGGCGTGGCCGTCCTCATCTCCATTCTCGGCTTCATCGGGATGTCGCTGTTCTTCATCAGGCAGCGGAAAAAGGAGATCGGTGTGCGCCGCATTATGGGCAGCACAACGAACGAGGTTCTGTCCCTGCTCCTGACGAAGTTCTGCGCCCCGCTTCTGGTGTCGTTCATATTCGCCGTGCCGCTCTCCTGGTTCATTATGGACAAGTGGCTGGAAAGCTTCTCGTACCGGATCGGACTGAGCCCGTGGATATTCATCGCCTCCGGAGCCGTGTCGCTCCTCATCGCTGTCGTCTCGATCTTCTTCCAGACCCTCCACGCCGCCCACTCCAACCCCGTCGACGCCATCCGCGCGGAATGATATCCTTAGGTCCATCTTACCGGCAACCTGCACCATAGCAAAAACAGGATTGGGGCACATAAAAGGTGTCAACCACTTGATTTTTGCAATACTATTATTATATTCGCAACATAGTTGCGGTTATTATTAAAAAATCCGCAACCCTACAGAACGAAAACAATTAATGCTATGTATAATAGAATATTTGATATAGATAGCCGTCTTGATGAAGGAATGTTCCTTTTCGGCGCTCGTCAGGTAGGGAAATCCACGCTTCTCAAAGAGAAGTTTAAGGATGCGGTGTATTTTGATTTGCTTGATTCGGATCTGCGAAAGCGCCTTCAACGCAAACCGGAACTATTCAAAGAGGCCCTTGACAAATACCCCGAAAAGACACTTGTGATAGTTGATGAGATTCAAAAAGTGCCGGATCTTTTGGACACGGTTCATAGTTTGATGGTCGAGAAAGGCCTCTATTTCATACTGAGCGGTTCAAGTGCCAGAAAACTGAAAAAGAGAGGAGCGAACACACTTGGTGGACGCGCCATCCCAGAAACCTTGTTTCCTCTTGTAAGTGCCGAAATTCCGGATTATGACCTTTCCCGAGCCATACAAAACGGAATGATTCCAAGGCATTATATGGTAAACAATGCAGAAAGGCGATTGAAAGGATATGTCGAAGTGTACCTCAAAGAAGAGATTCTTGAGGAGGCAGCCGTCAAAGACATCGGTATATTCGAAAGATTTATGGAGGTGGCGGCGATAAGCGACGGCGAGATCATCAACTATGAAAACATCGCGTCAGATTGTGGCGTGGCCGCGAACACCGTCAAGGCATACTTCCAAATACTATATGATACGCTCATAGGATATGAGATTCCAGCCTACCGGAAAGTGATCAAAAGAAAGTTGACGCAAGCCCCGAAGTTTTACTATTTCGATGTAGGAATAGTCAATTATCTGATGGGAAGGAATAATCTGAGAGCAGGCACTCCTGAATATGGTCACGCATTTGAACATCTTGTGATGCAGGAACTTATCGCATACTTGGGTTACAACGACAAGAAAAAGGATCTTTCATATTGGCACACATATTCAGACATTGAGGTAGATGCCATCCTCGGTGACGCCAAAGTGGCGATTGAGATAAAATCCACCGATGATGTTCAAACCAAGCACAAGACCGGACTCAACCGCTTTTCCGAAGAACATCCGGAAGCAAGGCTGATTCTGGTGTCCACCGACCGGCTCACACGAAAAACCGGGAATATCGAACTCATCTTCGTGTGTGACTTCTTTAAGATGCTTTGGGCCGGTGAGATCTATTAGGTCGCAAAACCTTGACAGAAGCAAAAACAAAGTTAAATGCTCCTGTCAAGGTTAAATTACTCTACGAAGGAAGCATTTTATGGGGAATATGCTCCCGTTGAATTTCGGTGTCCGAACTAAAGGAAGAATCAAAGCAAATACTTTGCTGAATCCCGCTTTTTGGGAGACTTTTAGCGTAAAATCTTCTCTACGCAAAGAGATCGTCCATCACCACATGGGACTGCACTGCATCGGAGTACATATTCTCCTTCACGCCGTAGGAGGTGACCATTGTTATGAGAATGGACTTTCTGGTTCCGGTCTCACGGATGAAGGCAGCGACCTTATTCCGGAGTTTCTCATCATAATCCTTGTCGATGACGTATGGCTCGGACGCCCACTTCATCTCGCAGATGTTGATGGTGTCGTCCCTGCGGTCGATGAGCAGGTCAATCTGAGTCCCTTTCTCTCCCGGTCCCAGATTTTTCGAGTCGGAACGCCAGGCGCATTGTTTGGTCATCACTCCTGCAATGCCCAGCGCGGCTTTGATCTGCCCCACATGCTGAAGACATACCCGCTCGAAGGCCAGGCCGGACCAGGCGCGTTGCACGCCCGAATTGAGGGAATGGCTCCAGAAGGCCGGGTCACCGCCGGACTCTTTGATGAACTTGTAATAGAAGAGCGTGTAGTTGTCGATAAGCTGGAAAAGGGCACCTTTCTTCTCCTTGCCGATGGCGGCGTACTTGCGGATGAAGCCGCACTGCTCCAACTCTTCCAGGCAGGTGGTCAGGACACCGCTATTCTCCAGGCCGTAATCATCAATCAACTCCTGGCGCGTGAGACCTTTGGCCTTGTCCCCCAGAGCCTCCACAATCTTGATGTAACGGTCCGGATTCTTGAAAAGTGACTCGTACAGGGCACTGTATTCCCCGCGCAGTTTCCCGTTCTCCGCAAAGAAGAGACTGTCAATGTTTTGGGCGGCAGATTTTCCCCGCTGCAGCAGACTCCAGTAGTAAGCCGGTCCTCCCATCACCATATAGAGAGTGAGAATCTGATACCGGTTGATACGGATGTTCCGGCTCTGTAGGTACTCCTCGCACTCCTTCAGTGTGAAAGGCATCAGATAGATCTGCGTGTTCACACGGTTGTGGAGTCCTCCCCTGTCCTTGATGACCTTGTTAATGATCCAAGACGTGGCGGAAGCACAGATAATCAGCAGAACGTCCTTGCGGGCGCTGCACCAGCTGTTCCAGAAATGCTCCAGGGCAGAAACGAAATTGGACTTGGGCGTATCCATCCAAGAGATCTCGTCAATGAAGATCACCTTCTTTTTCTTCCGGCTGGATTTGATGCCAACCTTCAGGGAATTGAAGGCATCGGGCCAGCTGGCAAGTTCCGGACAATCCTTGTAGCCGTAGTCAATCAGCGAAGTGCGGAAAGCGGCAAGCTGACCTGCAATCTTCTCCTTCGCGACGCCTGTATGCTGGAAGGTGAATTCATAGTTGAACGCCTCCCGCACGAGGAAAGTCTTCCCCACACGGCGACGGCCGTATACCGCCACGAATTCGGAGTATTCAGACTTGAAAGCATCATTGAGCTCCCGGAGTTCTTCTTTTCTGCCAATAAGCATAGTCGTATCGTTTTGATGTCGCAAGTTAAACATTCTCTGCTAAATCCCGAAATATTCCAACGATTTAGTGGAAAATAATTTGAAGAACCGTACGAAAACTGCCGCCATCTCATCGCGAGACGACGGCCTGCATAAAAAACCTCTGTAATCAAATGACTGCAGAGGGTTCGGATTAGGGTAAGCATGGCTTCTGCCCTGCTCTTTGGCTACTCACCCGCGGTTCAGGTGACGGAAGCCAGCATGATGCCGGACTTCTCGCCAGTGGCGCTGTTCACGAAGTAGTAACGGAAGAACACCTTGGGAGCGCCGGCACCCAGTGCTCGAAGATGCCGCAGTGCGCGCTGCAGTCGTATACTCTCTTTTCAGCTCGCGCAAGGCCTTGGGCGTCGACGAAAGAGCCTGGCTTTAAGACGTCATTGTCCGCGTGAGGAAGGGCAAAGACGGTAAGGTCTCCAATACTCCGGTGTACTGTCTTGTCGTGTGCCTTAAATCAGAGCTTATGGAGGCACTTATGCAAAGGCGGACGATCAGACCGCGACGGGGGCCTTGATGGCCGGCCAGGGGTCGTAGCCTTCCAGGGTGAAGTCCTCGTACTTGAAATCGTACAAGTCCTTCACATCGGGGTTGATGCGCATTGTCGGAAGCGGGCGGGGCTCACGGGAGAGCTGCTCGCGGACCTGATCGAAATGGTTCAGGTAGATGTGGGTGTCGCCTGTGGTGTGGATGAAGTCGCCGGGCTTCAGGCCGCAGACCTGGGCTATCATCATCGTCAGCAATGCGTAAGAGGCTATGTTGAAAGGGACTCCGAGGAAGGTGTCGGCGCTGCGTTGATAGAGCTGGCAGGAGAGCTTTCCTTCGGCCACATAGAACTGAAACAGGCAATGGCAAGGCGGAAGGGCCATCTTGTCAACCTCTCCGGGATTCCAGGCGGTTACGAGCATTCGCCTTGAATCAGGATTGTTCTTGATCATGTTCACGACTTGGCTCAGCTGGTCGATCGAGCGGCCGTCAGGAGCCGGCCAGGAGCGCCATTGGTGGCCATAGACAGGGCCAAGGTCACCGTTCTCGTCGGCCCATTCGTCCCAGATGGAGACACCGTGGTCCTTGAGGTACTTGATGTTGGTGTCGCCGGAGATGAACCACAGAAGTTCATAAATGATAGATTTCAAGTGAACTTTCTTGGTGGTCAGAAGCGGGAAACCTTCGGAGAGGTCGAAGCGCATCTGGTAGCCGAAGACGCTTTTGGTGCCTACGCCGGTGCGGTCATGCTTGACCACACCATCGTTCATTATATGACGCAGAAGATCCTGATACTGTTTCATTTGTGAATATTCAAAATTGCAATGGTTATTTCGGTCACTTTGGCAGGCTCGGTGACCGAAGCGTGTATGGCTCAGTGGCCGGCTTCCTACTTCCTGACCGAGAACGCCCAAATGATGGCCTCGCTGAAGGTCTCGCCCGGACGAAGCACGGTTGTAGGATAATCAGGCTTGTTAGGCGAATCCGGACAGTGCTGGCACTCGATGGCAACACCTTCATAATCGTGGTAGCCACGTCCGCACTTGCCTGCCGGGCAGCCCTCAAGCCAGTTGCCGGTGTAAATCTGGACTGCTGGCTGGGTGGTCAGAACCTCAAGCTGACGGCCGCTCTCCGGAGAGTACAGCTGAGCCGCCGTCTGAAGCTGACCAGCCTCATAGTCGTTGATCATGAAGCAGTTGTCATACCCCTTACCATAGTTGAGAGCCGGGAAGTCAGCCTTGATCTCCTCTCCGATTTTCTTGAACTCCCTGAAATCCATAGGCGTACCTGCAACCGGGTCTGGCTCTCCTACAGGAATCAAGGTCTCGTCAGTCGGCAGATAGACCTCGGCGTTGAGTTTCAACTCGTGATCGAGGATATTCCCGTTCCCCTCGCCATTCAAATTGAAATAGGCGTGGTTGGTAAGATTGACAACGGTTGCCTTGTCGGTCTGAGCCGTGAATGTCAACTTCAACGCATTGTCCTCGCTCCACTCGTAGTGGGCGACAACCTTCAGATTGCCGGGATAACCAGCATCACCGTCCTGCGAAAAGTACTGGAACTCAACGGCATCACCTTCGACGCGGCTGTCCCACACCTGATTCTGGAATCCATCCGGACCGCCGTGCAGATGGTTCGGACCGTTGTTGATCGGCAATGAATATTCCACCCCGTCAAGCGTGAACTTTCCGAGGGCTATGCGGTTGGCGTAGCGTCCAGGGCACTTTCCGGCGCAAGGGCCGTCGGCGAAATAATCCTCCGGCTTGGTGTAGCCAAGAACCACATCGGCGATCTTTCCGTCCTTGTCCGGCACGGCGATCGACACGATTCCGGCACCTATGCTTGAAAGGCGAACGAACGCGCCACTTTCATTCTCAATAGTATAAAGGAATATCTCCTTTCCGTCAGGGGACGTACCCCAAAGTTCCTTGGTGATCTTCATATTCAGTGTTATTTTAGATTGTCAAGATATGGCAGGACATTCTCCACAGGAGCGTCCTTCATTATCACTTTCTTCTCGGAATCAAGCACATACAGCGATGGAATAGCCCGGACATTATAGGTGACATCGGAGCGGATTATGTAGCTCTGGTCGTAGCCGTTGTACCAATTCTTCGGATAGATGGAGGCATTTTCACGCCACTTGTCCAATTCCTCGTCAATGTAAACATTCACCACGGCAAGCCTTCCGGAGGCCACCAGATCAGCGATTTTCCCGTCCGAAGTCAGGCTCTCGATGATCTCCTTGCAGGCAGGACAGCCCGGATTGGTGAAGAACAGAAGGGTTGTCTCAGCCTTGACTCCGTAAAGAGTATGCCGCTTCCCCCCCAAATCGGTGAAGGTAAAGTCAGCCGCAGGCGATCCTATCATATTCAGAGAACACATCTGGGCGTCGTGGTCGTAGGCTGGCTTCATATCGGGGTCAACATAGTCCGAGACGGCCAGACGGGAGACGTAAGGCAAGTAGAGATCCTCGTTCCTTACAGGCGAATTAGGGTCGTAGAGGTACTTAGGAACCATCTCCTCGAAAAACTCGAAGACATTCGTTGATGTGTCGGCGGCCTCGAATTTCTCCACCTTGTCGAAGAAACCGGCCATAGCCTTTCTGCCGAAATCTATGCCGCAGCCCCTTTCCAGAATGGTCACGTATGTCCCAAAAGCCTTTTCAACCTCATCCGCCGGCACACCGTTCACGATGCCCGAATCGCACGGATACGCCTTGGCCAGAAACTCGTTCCAATAATTCGAGAGAACATATTCAGTCGCCTCCTTAGGTTCGGTGATCACCGCCGGCGGCTCAGGCATCGATGGGAAATGATGCAGCTGGAACGCGGTCGCCTTGCTGTTTCCGCGCCCTCCGCAACCCACCATCATCAAGGCGCAAAACATTATCAATGAATATGTCAGTAGATGTCTCATACTTTAATCGTTCTTTTCCAGCAGACTCTGGGAGATGTTGATGATGAAGTCACCCATCTTCTCAAGCTCCTGCACTATGTCGATGTAGAACACTCCTGTCTGGTAGTTGTAGCCTTCCTTCTCGATGTTGACGATGTGCTCCTCGCGCAGGCTGTTGCGGTACTCGTTGATGTTATATTCAGCGTCCTCGGCGTTGGATATGTCCTTGAGGAAGAGGGCAGAGGATTCGAGATTGTCAACCATTGCCTTGAAGGCCACGTCCAGAAGATCGAGCATCCTGTCAAGCCTCTTGACCATCTCGTCATCGAAGGTCTTGCCGTGGTCAAGGGCGCGCTTCATCATCCTGCCGATGGCCTCGCCGGAGTCTCCGATGCTTTCCAGCTCGCCGATCACCCTGTACATCGACTTGATTCTCAATGCGGAGACAGCGCTGATGTCACCCTTGGACACCTCGTTCAGGTAGGAAGCGATCTCATATTCAATCTTGTCCGTGATGCTCTCGTACTTGACAAGCTTCTCATTGACGGACTCAAGTTCGGATTGGGTCTTGGCGCTCACCGCACTGCGGATGAAGCCGACCTCCCGGCAGCATATTTCCGCAAAATGAATGATCTCCTGCTTGGCCTCGTCGAGGGAAAGTTCTGCCGTGGAAAGAGGTCCGCCTTGAATGAACTTGAGGCGATAAACCTCCTCCTCTCCTTTAGGGGTAGGGATGATCCTGTTGACCGCTTTGACGAGCTGAGGGATGAACCAGACGAGAATCAGGGTCGTGGAAAGGTTGAAGACCGTGTGCAGGATGCATATTCCGTAAAGCATCGAGTTCTGCTGCTCGGGTGAGAAACCTCCTGCGGCGGTCGTTCCGTCGAACAGGGTGACAGGATTCTCGAAGCCTATCGCGGTGGTCATCGAGGCGATGATCCTCATCAACGGGTTGAAGAACACCAAAGCCAGGACTACGCCGATCACATTGAACAGGGTGTTGGCGATGGCCGTCCGCTTGGCCGAATAGTTCGCCACGGCGGCGGCGATGTTGGCGGTGATCGTGGTTCCGATGTTGGCTCCCAAGACCATCGCGGCGGCCATCTCGAAATTGATCCAGCCGTTCGCCACAAAAACCATCGTCAGAGCAAGGGAGGCGCTGGAGGCCTGCACTATCACGGTTATCAATGCACCGACGAGGGTGAATATGATCACGGAGAAAAAGCCGTAGCTGGTCAGGTTCTTCACAAGAGCCAGAACCTCAGGATATTGGTTCAGGTCCGGCACCGAGTTCTTCATTGTGGCGAGACCTATGAGCAGGAACGCGAATCCGATGATGAACTCACCGATGTTGCTGTTCCGGTTGCTCTTGAGGGTCATCATGAAGAAGCCAAGGGCGATGAACGGAACCGCGAACGCTCCGATGTCATAGCTGAATCCGAACAGGGAGATCATCCACGCCGTGAGCGTCGTTCCGATGTTCGCCCCCATGATCACCCCTATGGCGTTGCCAAGGGCGAGCAGACCGGCGTTGACCATGCTGACGACCATCACGGTCGTTCCGCTTGATGACTGGATGAGGGCAGTGATGACAATACCCGTGATGATACCTTTGAAGGTCGTTGACGTCATCGACGCCAGAAACGATCGCAGCTTGTCACCCGCCGCCTTCTGAAGACCCTCGCTCATCATGGTCATTCCATACAGGAACATGGCCATCGCTCCGAGCAGGGTAAGAATCTGTAGAAAAACCTGCATCTATCTTCTTAAGAATATTCCTACAAATTTACTCAAAATTCTTTTTGGTATTTAAATGATTTCAATAAAAATGAGAAGACTTTCACTAATGTGTCTGCGAAATACACTCGTCTGAAAATCAATGAATCAAGCGATTGTCTTTGGTTAGATCACACCAAAGGGAATCATTTAATTCGTTACTGTTCAGACATTTACAAAACACCAAACAAAATGCAGAGAGACCGGCTTGTCAAGGATGATGGTGCACCATCAGAAAGACATTCCGAAAGTAAGTCCGTTCCATAAGCTCACATCAACAGCCGTAATACAAAGCACTTTAGAGCCGATTCCGCAGAACGAGTTTTTTTTTACGACCAAACCATTGTCTTAACTCTACCCCAAAACCCACAATGAATTTGGTCTGAGTAATATTCCCTGAAAAGGGTCCATACAGGAAACCAGTCTCTATGCTCGGAACAAGCTGAAAAGAACTCTCCCACGCTTTCACGTACGAATAGTTGAGCGTTCCGCCATAAAAAGCTCTTTCCACACCAGAATGCATAAAACATGCGCCAATAAATGAATTATCCGGCATATGGTAGCCGACTACAAGTTCTTCAAGCACATTTCCGATAGTAGTATTGCCGGATAGATAAAGATTTGCATAGACATCAACTTTTATTTTATCCTGAGCATATAGTCCATTTATGCAGCTGCCACAAAACATGGCAATACCAACAATCGCTGAGTTAAAAATATTTATATTATTCTTTGACCATAACATATTCTGTATTCCATAATCTTGCACTCGCATTAGCTACAGTTAGCCCCTCTCTCAAATTATGTTTGATAGGTTCAGCCACCGCAAAGATATCAATAATACACATAACACGGTCAACATACTCTCCTTTATTTTCTATTGGGTTGACTTTTTGCAAGCCTTCCAGTAATTCTTCATATAACAACAATAATTAGGAGGTTCTACAAATTTATTTTCAGCATTAGCGAGTAGTCAGAACCTCATAAAGCTACTGCTGATGCATCTTTGGCATTTCAAAAGTAGTAAAAAGTCCAAGAAAAGCAACAAAAAAGAACTTGCCTTGTGATAAAAGCCTTGTGATAAAATCACTATATTCGCAGATGACTTTTGAATATGATCTTATGGCTAAGACTGGTATCAAGATATTTACTGTGATTCTTCTCGCATTGACCAGCTTCAAATCCAGCGCGCAGTTCTCGCTGACGGGGAATGATCCGGCGGCGTTGCGGTGGAGGCAGATGGAGACGGAGAACTTCAGATTGATCTTCCCGAAAGGAGAGGACTCACTGGCAAGGGTTTACGGAACGGAGCTGGAGGAGGCGCGGCTAAGGATAGCAAGATCATCAGGTTACCTTATCGGGCAGAGTTACAAGGGGAAGATGCCGGTCGTGCTGCACAGCCGCTATGTGCTGCCGAACGCTTCGGTCACATGGGCGCCGAAGAGAATGGACATATTCACCGTCAACGATCCTTATGAGCCAATGGCGATGCCATGGGTGCGGAATCTGGCGATCCATGAGGGGCGGCACGCGGCGCAGATGCAGTTCGGGGCGGACAGAGGCAACAAGGCGCTGCATTGGCTTTTCGGAGAAATGGCGGCCGGAGCTTTCGCTGGAATATACCCGGGACCGGCGTTCCTCGAAGGCGATGCGGTGGTGGCGGAAACGGCGCTCAGTCGGAGCGGACGTGGAAGACAGGCCTCGTTTCTTGAATATCTGAGGCCGGCTTTCGACTGCGGCGACCGGCGGGACTACTACAGATGGTTCTATGGATCAAACAAGAACTATACACCTGATTATTACAGGATTGGCTATATGCTCATCGCCGGGACGAGAGTATTCTTCAACGATCCTCTTTTCACTCAGGAATATTTTGACCGGGTTGTCCGCAAGGGCTGGCTCTTCAATCTCCAGAAAACCGTAAAGGCCGCCAGCGGAAAAAGTTTCAATGAATCTTTCCGGATCATAGAGGAGAATTTCCAGCAGCTTTGGAATGTTGAGACTGCACTCAGGGAGCCGTTCATGCCGTCAAGGCAGGTCAGCCGGACACCTTCGATGCACACGGAGTACAAAGGGGCAGTCACAGTTGATGGTTCGGGAATATATTCCCTCAAGTCAGGGATGGCCACCGCCAACAGCCTCGTTCGACTGGACGCCTCGGGTAATGAAAAGAGAATCAGGTCTTTCGCCTCCTACACGAGCAGCCTCTTCCTCGATTCAGAAAGTCAACGAATATTCTGGAGCGAATCCGTGGCGGGGCGTCGGTGGACTCTCGGCGGAAGCTCGCGGATTCGTTATGTGGATCTGACAAAACCGAGGAAAGTCCATGATCTGACAAAAAAAGGAAGGTATTTCAATCCGGCACCGGCACCTGACGGAAATGTCATCGCCGCCACTGAATATCCTTACGCGGGAGGATCGCGGATCGTTCTGCTGGACACCACTGATGGATCCGTCAAGGAATCGTTCATCGCTCCGGACTCGCTTCAGTTCACGGAGTCGGCTTGGATCGGAGACAGGCTTTTTGCGGCAGGATTGTCGGAGAACGGAATGGGAGTCTATGAGATTGTCGGACGGATGGCTAACGGCAAGGCTGCTCTCCGTCAATTACTTGGCCCTCAACCCGTCACCCTCTCACATTTTCGCACCGTTCCGGCTGTTGGATCTGCGGTTCGACAGGACTTACCGAACTTCGGAATGTCCGGCAAAGAAGAAACCTTCAACTCAGGTCACTTCGACAGGCTCAGTGACCGGCCGCCGGGCCATCAGTCCGGCAATGCTCGGGGAACGGAACAGGATCGGGCGCCGGGCCTGTCGAAGCGCCCGGTTTCTGAAGGAACACAACTGTCTTTTCTATGCGACAGGACTGGAGTGACGGAGTTATATTCATTGGACGTGGAGAACCTGACACTGCGGCGGCTGACCTCGACACGCTATGGGATCAGCTCACCGGTGTTCAAGGCTGACACGCTGTATTACAGTTCGTTGGCGGCATCGGACAGACCTCGAGACTACAAGCAAGGACGGATGATGTACGCCACAGCGGTAAGCGACCTGCCGATTACCGAAGTCCGCTACGAGGATATTCATAAATACGCTGTCGCAGATGCGCTTACAGCGCAGGAAACCGCCCTTGGCGACTCAATCGCCGTTGCCGCGGAGGTAAAATTTTCGCAACCGGAAAGATATTCAAAGATCAGACTCCCGCATATTCATTCCTGGGCGCCGGTCTATTTCAACTACGACAACGTCGAGTCCATAAGCGGTGACGACTACTACAAGACCGCCTCGCTTGGCGCCACCGCCATGTTCCAGAACCTGCTCAGCACCGGCTACGGAATGGTAGGCTACGGAGCTCATGAGGATCCGTACAAGGACGGGGATTGGAGACATTCCGGACACTTCAAGTACATATTCACAGGTCTTTGGCCGGTGATTGAGTTCTCCGCCGACTTCAATGACAGAGCCGCGATGGACATTCAGAAAATCCAAGTCTCGAAGGAAAGGATGTACAGGCTTTACAACAAGGGCACTCTGACCGACAAGCCTTATTTTGAAGGAGGGTTGAAAGTCTATATTCCGTTCAATTTCTCGTCAGGCGGCATCAACCGGGGACTGATCCCGCAGGTCAAGTACAAGTTCACCAACGACAGGTACAATGACCAGATTCTGTTCCAGCACATCGTGAAAAAAGACGGAAAGGATGTGACCGAGACCTATAGCACAATCGGCGAAAACAACATCTCTCCGCTTCAGACTCTGGATGCATCGATAAGAGGCTATGTCATGAGACAGAAAGCCCCGTCACAGGTCTTTCCGTCGCTCGGATTCGGTGCGGAACTGGGATTTCACTTCAGACCGGGCCATATGAAGGCCTACAATCCGACCGCTTATCTCTACACCTACGGCTATCTTCCAGGGTTCACGGCCCGTCAAGGACTCAGGCTCACCGCGTCGATGGAGGTGTGGTACGGGCCATACGAAGAGGGCGGAATCATGGAAGGAGCATTGACTGCCATTCCAAGAGGGTTCGTGGACACCAACCTTAAAAGCATCATCAACTCCTGCTCGGAGTCCAGATGGAGGGTCACCGCAGACTATGCGATTCCTTTCGCTGACGTGGACTGGTCGTTCCTCAGCCCCGTGGCCTACGTCAAGAACTTCGAGCTGACGCCGTTCTTCGACTGGTCCTACCAGACATTCAGTTGGAACCACGAACTTCATTACAATCCAGGAGCGGTCATGGGCGAGAACCTGTTCAGCGTCGGAGCCGACCTCACCGTCAGGCTCGGCAACTTCTTCTGGCTCCCTTACGACACGCAGATCGGCATCCGCTACGCCCGCAACTTCTGGCACTACATCGACCGCTTCCCGATCTCCAACCTCAACAAGGACTACATCGGCTGGATATTCAGCATAAGTCTTTAGACAGTTTTAGTGGCGCCAAAGGAATCTTCAATGTAGATTTGTACCTTAAAGCCCCCTCTGGCGTACCAACTGCCACCAAAGCCGCACTCGGTACAGGAGACACCCCTCTGGTGTACAAACTGCCACCAAAGCCGCACTCGGTACAGGAGACACCCCTCTGGCGTACCAACTGCCACTTCAACTTTTGAAAAAGTTTTGCGAGAAACCGTCAGTTGTTATATCTTTGCAAAATAGTAAAACATTATACTAATTTTTCTACAGATGGAGAAAGGCAAGACTGTTCCCGCGTTTTGGGGCAAGGAGGACTGGCAGGCAATCTGGATCGGTGGCATCGTGATCGTCATCGCCTGCATCGCTGTCCTGACTAAGGCATTTGATTTTTCGGCGGTTAAATTCGCGACTTGGACTCTCGGAGAGAATCTCTCGGAGGCCGCTGCGGCAAAGGTTGTCCCGTTGTCTGAACAGCTTGGAGCCTGGGCGTTCTGGCGCAAGTTCCTCGTGACGTTCATCACCCTCGGAGCGTTGTTCACGATCGGAGTCAAACTCCAGGGCGAAAGCGTGAAGAAATATATTCCCGCCATCATCGGACTGTTCGTCATCGCTCTGGTGGTTCGTCTCATAAGCGCTGAATATACCCTCAACCGCTACCTCGAATGGGCTTTCTGGGCCCTTCTGGTCGGCCTTCTGATCTCCAACACGGTAGGTGTCCCGAACTGGCTCAAACCAGCCATCAAGACTGAGTTCTACATCAAGTCCGGCCTTGTCATCATGGGATTCTCCGTGCTGTTCTCAAACATCGCAAAGTTCGGTCTCTATGGCCTTGGAATTGCCTGGATCGTGACCCCGATTGTAATCCTGTTCATGTGGTGGTTCGGAACCAGAGTGCTTAAGATCGGCAACAAACCGCTTGTCATAACCATGGCGACGGCAACCAGCGTCTGCGGAACCAGCGCGGCGATCGCCACCGCGGCGGCATCAAACGCCAAGAAGAACGACCTCTCCATCACGGTGTCCATATCCATCATATTCACTATCATTATGATGGTGCTTGAGCCTGTGATCATCAAGGCCTGCGGGATGTCGCAGATCATGGGCGGATCTCTCATCGGTGGGACAGTTGACTCCACAGGAGCCGTCGTTGTGGCAGGTACTGCCCTTGGTCCGGAGGCTCAGCAGGCGGCTGTGCTTGTGAAGTCAATCCAGAACATACTGATCGGTTTCATCGCTTTCTTCGTGGCCGTCTTCTTCGCCACAAGGGTAGAGAACACAGGAACTAAAGTGGGTGCGGGAGAAATCTGGTACAGATTCCCGAAATTCATCCTCGGATTCTTCATCGCCTCAATGGTGGCCTCTTTCCTCATACAGCCTCTCTGCGGAGCAGATCAGGTCGGAGCGATCAACAAGGTGCTTGACCAGTACAAGAACTGGGCTTTCGTGCTGGCGTTCACCAGCATCGGACTGGACACCAACTTCAAGGAGATCATCAAGCAGATGCAGGGCGGCAAGGTGCTATGGCTCTACATCATAGGCCAGCTCTTCAACATCGCGCTGACGTTCTTCGCCGTCTGGTTCCTCCTTTCCGGCAAGTTCTTCCAGATTCCTGTCCTTGACTGATGAATATCTCAGGAAAAAGAATCGTCAAGGTTCTTACCCTGACCGTAATAGGGGCGACCGTTCTGGCCGCCCTTTACATAATGGCGCACGGCCTCGGGCTCCAGGATTCGCTCGACTTCGGGGCGGGTGCATATTACTACGCCGACATCCCGGAGTTCGACAAGTTCACCCAAGGCACACATTATGCAGCCCGACTCCCGTTCTGGGTCTATGTAGTCCTGTTCCTCGCCTGGGGAGCGTTGATGTACAAGGTCTGGAAATGGCTTGATAAGTAGGAGGTTGGAATATTCTGACCGCCAGACAAGGAAGGCGCTGAATACCCCTCGCAACGAAGTTCCCGAAAAAAGGTGGTTCACCACTTTTTCAGTGTTCTGCCAGACAAGCCAGCGGCGATGTACAAAGCTGGTGATAATTAGAGAATATTTAGATTAAACGAATATGTCAGAGAAGGTTACGGCCGCATGTCCGGCCTGCGGAGAAAAGCACGGAATAGAAGTCTGGAACCGCATTAATGTCGGAGAGAATCCGGAATTGAAGGCTAAAGTCAAGGACGGCTCGCTGTTCGTGTGGGAATGCCCCCACTGTGGCAAGGCCAATCTCGTTCAAGGTCAGACGCTTTACCACGACCCGAACGAACGGCTTATGATCTGGCTTATGCCCGACGGGATCCTTCCGGAAGCGCAGGAAAAGGCTCTTGAGGCACAGTTCGAGAAGATTTCGCAGACGCTGGAAGGCTACACGCTCCGCCGGGTTAGCGACATAGGCTCGCTGATCGAGAAAGTAAACATCTTCGACACCGGACTGGACGACTGTGTGATCGAGATGTGCAAGTACATCACCAAGATGGAGATGATTGAAAAAGGTGGCTCCAAGGACCTGCTGAACGCTCCGTTCAAATTCTACCATGTTGACGGCCCGGACAACGACATCGAGTTCTCATACCCGAAAGACGGCCAGATGCACGGTCTCCGCATCGGCTTCAACGTCTATGAAGACTGCGCCGGCATCATCCGCCGCAACCCCTCCGTCAAGCCCTCCCCCGGCTTCTCCCGCATCGACCCCGCCTGGGTCGCCCGCTTCTTCAGATAAAGATCAGAACATATACGAATCCGCTCCCGTTCTATGCGCTGGTGGCTAAATCACTCACCGTCAATTCACTACAAGATACTGGTAGTCAAATCGGAAGGCCAGCGATATACAATTGATTGATATATAATTGCCTATCTACATTCAAGATTGTAGTAATATTCTAAAAGTTGTAAATTTTAGATTACATTTAGGCGAAACAATCCCCAAAGGTGTTGTTATTTTCGTAAATATACTTATCCTTGTATCGTTTTAAACACACCGTGTCTGAAACTTACATATTGATGAAAGTGTTTACGCGCTATCCTTCAAAAGAAATCTGACAGTTTCAATGGATACAAGAATATGAACGACAACACTTTAAAATTTTCATTATTAGTCTTGAATAAATTATACCATATTATGAACCTAAAAACCATTTTGGCTCTTTTATGCCCGTTGTTGGTTGTTTCATGTGGTAAGGAGTCGCTGCCAATCAGTCCGGAAAAGCAAGATGACATGACGGTCAGCTTCTTAGGGAACATCGACCCTTCTACACGTGCCACAGACTCGAACTTCTAGACAGGTGACGCGATCGGGGTGTTCGCCATCGAGAAGACATCGTCCAATCCGGATGGTGACATCCTGACCAGCAATCACGCCGACAATGTGAAGTACTCCTATTCAGGAGGCAGTTTCAAGGGAGCGTCAACCGTCATCAAACAGATCACATTCCAGCGATTGATGTTTTACAAGGCAATCTATCCTTACACTTCATCTGCCAGAAATGAGTTCACATTCTCGGTCAAGACGAACCAATCCTACGGCGATTACTACACACTGAGCGACCTGATGACAGCGGACACAGAGGCGACCACAGAGGTCACACCTCACTTGGTTTTCAGCCATAAACTGAGCAACATCATCATCAACCTCAAGTACGAGGAAAAACCAGGTGGCTCTGAACAGATGTTTTTTAACAACGTGCTGGTTGAGGCAAAAGCCAACATCAATGAGAACACACTCACGGCCTTCGGAACGACCAAGACCGTGATCGCATCAGGGAATGGAAACAACAGCTTCAAAGTCATTCTCCCGCCGCAGACTATTGCGGAAAAAGTGACTTTGATCACATTGAAGGTCGGGTCCAAGACATTCACCTTCTTTCCGGAGAGTGATTTTATATGGAAATCCGGAATGCAGTACACCTACGATGTAACTGTAAGCAAGGCCGGCATCATATCCTTCACGTCAAGCATAAATCCTTGGGAAACGGACAATTAGCAATTCCACACAAAACATTCCCCAAAGTTTATACGATATATTCATAATTTTAAAGGGCCGCAGAGGAACAATCCCGTGCGACCCTTTGTCGTATTAAGTAAAATTAGATATTATTCAACTTTTCTTGCACCGTCGCTGATCACTACGTCGTAGAACTTAGGATCGTGACCGAACTTGGCAGGGAATTGCTCCTTGACCGCAGCGATGAACGCGTCGTAGAGCTCATCCTTCACGAGGTTGATCGTACAGCCTCCGAAGCCTCCGCCCATCACGCGGGAACCTGTCACCTCACACTTACGGGCAAGCTTGTTGAGGAAATCGAGTTCCTCGCAGCTGACCTCGTAGAGCTTGCTCAGTCCGAAATGAGTCTGGTACATCATCTCGCCGACGATCTCGTAGTCACCTCTTTCAAGGGCGTCGCACACGTCAAGGACTCTCTGAACCTCTCCGATGACATATTCAGCCCTGAGAAAATCCTCCGCAGGAATCTCCTCACGAACCTCCTCAAGCCAAACTCTCTTGGCGTCGCTGAGGAACTCCACTTCCGGATGATTCTTCCTGATGGCCCTTGCGGCGTTCTCGCAGGACTCCCTCCTCTTGTTATACGCCGAAGAGGCCAGCTCATGTTTCACGCAAGAGTCAACAAGAACCAGTTTGTAGCCCTTCGGATCAAACGGGAAGTACTTGTACTCCAATGTTTTGCAGTTAAGACGGATAAGGCTGCCCTTTTTTCCGAAAATAGATGCGAACTGATCCATGATTCCGCATTTCACGCCACAGTAGTTATGCTCGGTTGACTGACCGATCTTGGCAAGGTCAAACTTGTCGATCTTGTTGTCGAACAAGTAGTTGATAGCATAAGCGAATGTGCTTTCAAGAGCCGCGGACGAAGACAGTCCGGCTCCGAGCGGAACGTCACCGGCGAAGACTGTGTCAAAGCCCTCTACCTTTCCGCCACGCTTCACGGTCTCCCTGCACACGCCGAAGATGTAGCTGGCCCACTGCTGCTTAGGCTTGTCCTCCTCATTGAGTCCGAACTCGACATATTCATCATAGTCAAGCGAGAAAGCCTTTACTTTCTGCGTTCCGTTCAACTTGACCTCAGCCATGATTCCGCGATCAATGGCTCCAGGGAAAACGTAACCACCGTTGTAGTCAGTGTGTTCACCGATAAGATTGATGCGGCCAGCCGAAGCGAACACTTCGCCTTCAGCGCCGAAGAGAGTCTTGAATTTCTCTCTGATTCTTGTTCTCATTTCCATATTATGTGATTTTTTAAGTTTTGTTCGTTTAATGAAATCCTTTCGACCACAACGACCGAGACGGCTTCCAATGAGACAAATTTAACACTTTTTATTGATTATCTACCGAATCCTCACAACAATCGGACAATGATCACTCACTCCCCCTATGTAGCGTGGTCCAGAGTACGTCCGGAGCGGTTTTTCCCCAGAATGAGCATTGTCCCGCGTCATCAGAAACGGCAACCTCAAAACTTTCATTCCATGAATATGCCCGTTCAGCATAAGGTTCTCCGAAGCGAAGAACATGTCAATCATCTCCCATTTACCTGAATATCTTATCGTTCCCTCACCTCTTTCCGCCAACGGAGCCGCAATGTTCAACAAAGGATAAGGCTGTCCGTCAGTCAATATCCCGAAAGCCGGATTTTCGGGAGTGTCGTTGAAGTCACCCATAGCGACTATATTCCTTAAGCCGGCATTTTGAAGCGAGTCAGTGGCGTTCCTCAATCTCAGGAGAGCCATCTTGCGCCTGTCATTGGTCTTGCCGCCGTATTTGGACGGATGGTGATTCACCAGAAACGCCACACTGTCCCCGTCCTGCCTCCGGAATTTTGTCAAAAGAATATCCCTGGTCCTCAACGGAGGGTCAGCCCCACCCCCGACTCTCAAAGGCACAGCCTGAAGCAGTTCAAGTCTGGATAATCTGTAAAGAAGGGCAACATCAATCCCACGCGGGTCAGGAGAGTCAAAATGCACGATCTCGTAGTCTGTCTTGTAGAGAGGCGTGTCCTCCAAAAGCCTTTTGAGAACAAAACGATTTTCCACCTCGGCGATTCCTATAACGTCTGGAAGCGCGCCCTCGCGGTCCTTTATCCAGAATATCGACTTCGCTATCGCATTGCATTTCGCCGTGAACCTGCGTTTTGTCCAATGCTTTTTACCGAATGAGGTAAATTCAGCCTCGGACTCGCTTCCGTTAAGGCTGTCCCTGCGCCAATCAAAGAGATTCTCCAGATTCCAGAACATGACAAGTGTCTGACCTTCTCTTCCTGCCACCCTGGATCCAAAACTAAAACTATGAAAGACAGAAACATCGTAGGCTGGCCGGAAGAGAAGAAGCGCAGACAGTATGATGAGCATCCTTTTCATTCCGCCAGCAAATATGCAGAGCAAAAACGTAAATAACGAAAAGAAACAGAAAAACTTTTTTTATGACATGTTCTTTTTGAGATTTGAATGTTTTTTATCCATACCAAACTTGGCAATCATTTGGAAATAAGTTGGCAATCTTTTGCAAAGTGCAGCTTAATTAACTGTAAAATAACATATTGCCAAAGATTTGGTAAAAATTTATCTTCTTAAAAAGGATTACTAAAACAAATCAAAACAGATTCATTATTCGTATCTTTGTCATAAAATAAATTTTATTGATTTAAGAACTTAATAGGATATGTCTTTGAAATGCGGAATAGTCGGACTTCCGAACGTAGGCAAGTCAACTTTGTTCAACTGTGTAAGCTCAGGCAAGGCCCAGAGCGCGAACTTTCCTTTCTGTACAATCGAGCCTAATCTTGGCTCGACGAACGTTCCGGACAAGAGGCTGGAGGTGCTTGCGGACATGTGCAAGCCTAAGAGCGTTGTCCCGGCCACTGTTGACATCGTGGACATCGCCGGTCTCGTGAAGGGAGCCAGCAAGGGAGAAGGACTTGGAAACCAGTTTCTCGCCAACATCCGTGAGACCGATGCAATCCTTCACGTGCTCAGATGCTTCGATGACGGCAACGTTGTTCACGTGGATGGCAGCGTTGACCCTGTCAGGGACAAGGAGGTAGTTGACACGGAACTCCAGATCAAGGATCTTGAGACGGTTGAGTCACGTCTTGCAAAAAGCCAGAAACAGGCCACGACCGGAGGAGACAAGGACGCCAAGAAGCTTGTCGCCCTTCTGCTCCGCTACAAGGAAGCCCTTGAGCAGGGCAAATCGTGCAGGACCGTAGAGTTCATCAACGAGGAGGAGGCCGCTATGGCCAAGGATCTTTTCCTTCTGACCAACAAGCCGGTGATGTACGTATGCAACGTGGACGACGCCTCGGCTGTCAACGGCAACAAGTATGTGGACGCCGTCCGTGAGGCTGTCAAGGAAGAGAACGCGGAGATTCTCGTGATCTCAGCCAAGACCGAATCCGAAATCGCCGAGATGGACTCCTATGAGGACCGTCAGATGTTCCTTAAGGAGATGGGGCTGAAAGAATCCGGTGTCGTAAGGCTGATTCAGGGAGCCTACCATCTGCTCGGGCTGCAGACCTTCTTCACAGCCGGCTCAGACGAGTGCCGCGCATGGACAATCCACAAGGGTGACAAGGCACCTAAAGCCGCCGGAGTCATCCACACGGACTTCGAGAAGGGATTCATCAGGGCAGAAGTCATCAAGTACGATGATTTCGTCACACTTGGCAGCGAAAGTGCGGTAAGAGCCGCCGGCAAACTCGCCACCGAAGGCAAGGAATATGTCGTCCAGGACGGCGACATCATGCATTTCCTCTTCAACGTGTAAACTTGCCGAACCAATGTCGCTTCGACAGGCTCAGCGGCCAGAAAAAGCGTGGCACGCAAATCTATGAATATCAACAATCTAAGCAAGTTCGTGGTGCTGAATCCCGCACCACGAACTTGCTTTATTCATTGGTCTTCAATTAGTTATCCGCCAAGGGCCCGTTGCGACACAACAACGACAGGCAGGTGTAAAAAACGGCAGGCTCAACAACTGGCAATTCTACTACAGATAGACTTTGTTACAGACAATCTCTGCGACAGGTAGAACAGCTGCAACCTATACACTACGACCGATGGAGCCGATTGCGGACTTCTACTCGACAGTGTTAAGGATGGAATCCCAGTCAGAGATGCCGAGGGTGGTCTTGTACTGATCAAAGACGGAATCCTCTTCGGCCGTGCCGGCGGCCTTCCAGACGTACCAGACAGGCTTAGGGGTAAGATTTGAGACACTACCTTCAGCGAAAGTGCGAAGACCTATCCTGAGGCCTCCCTCGGCTTTGTTGTCCGCCCAGTTGTGCCACTGGATCGCGTCGATGCCGTCAAGTTTGGAGACCTTTTTCCAAGCCCAGGCACCTCCGGCGGCCTGAAGCGTAAGATCTGACTCAGAATAGGACGGTGAGTTCGTGCCCTGCTCTGACAGGAACAGCACACGCTTGGTGGTTCCCTTGTAAAGATTCTCCTTCTGCTTGATCCATGCATCGATTACCTCCAGATTCTTGAAGGTGATGTACCTCGTGGTCATTGAATATGTCGCCTGCGTGTCGTTCACCCAGAAAGAAGGCTTTGTGAGATCCTGCGGATAAGGGTGATAGGCCACACCCCAACGGAAATCACCCTCGGCTTCAGAATAGGCGACAGTGGCCTCCAGCATTTTCTTCGGAGCATAATTTCCGTCCGCCTTGGCCCAGCAATGGGTGTAGGAGCCAAGCACCGATGCGTTCTGGTCGTACTGGCGGACAATGTTGTAGCAGATTCTCATCGACTTGATGTACCTGTCGATATAGCGCTGCATCGGCTGATCACCCATGTTCGTCCACTCATTGGCGAAATCCACCTCGTTGTGCATGATCCAATGCGAGATCCTGCTGCCCGGTGTGCAGTGAGTCGAGGCCATGTGCTCAAGGGCGGCGGCGTAGAGATTGAACGCCTTTGCAGTTGTCAGGTTCGGCATGGTGTAGTTGCCCCCCTTATTCTCAGGATCCTTGAATATGGAGTTCGTCTGGCAGAGGATGATGGCGGACACCACGAGATCCATTTCTCCGGCCCGGCGGGTAACGCGGTCAACATAGTCCTTGAAGGCACCCAAAGAATAGTTCTGGCCGCCATAGGAGTAACCGGAGCCTTCTCCCTTGATGTAGTCATTGAGGACAACATTCATCGTGATGCTGCCCACGTTCATCTCCTTGCAGTCACTGAAATAAAGGTCTATGTCTCCAGCCCCGAAACCTTTCTTGTTCCTCAGCGGAAGAGCCGCGGGACTGGCTTTCGGAGCCACCTCGTCGGCATAGCGGGCGTGGGAGTCAAGAACCTGCTTGTCCCCGTCCACCTTTACTACGGCCCATTTGGAGAACACCCGGTCGTACCTGATGCCCTCCCTTGCCGGAACGATTCTCTTCATGGTCACAGTGAAGGACTTGCCTGAAATGCTTTCCGTGTAAGGAAAAATCTCCATCTCGGTCACGTCCTGCCAAGGGGTGATCTCGGCGAGAACGTAGTTTCCGGATCCGGAGCAACTACCTTTCACGATGACCTGGTCGGAGGTCACCTCGACATAGGAAACATTTGAGGGATAGTCCTTTGAAAGATATTCCCCAAGATTGGCGGCCATAACCGCCTTCGGATCCTTCGGTCTCACGATGACATTAGGCTCCGGCTTGTCATCACCGCACGAGCAGAGGATGACAAGTGACATCGCGGCACTGAAAAGCCGGGACAAAGAAGTTGTTTTCATGTTCAAAATCAGTTAGACTGTGTTGTATATACATAGTTGAACCTGCCTCCGGGAGCGGTGTCGCCATTGACGTAGAAGTCCATGATGTTACCCTCTTCCTGCATGTTGTCGTTCCACTTGAACTCAAAGTCAAGTGATCCGGAAGACAATCCCAGGGCCTTGCGAGGAATCTTTATTACAAGTTTGTTGCCGAAAGTCCTGAACTCGCACTCGGACGACTTCTCCCACATCCATATTCCTTGAATATTCCTCTCCATGACAGCCTTACGCCCCTTTGGACTGACGCGGTTGATGATGAAATCATAGCCGTTCCAGCCAGTGGACTTGTCCCTGTCAACGTCGATGAGCAGCTGCATCCAGTGCGGGTCGGACTGCGGAGAAAGCTCCCCGGCGGTCTCGACATAGAACCAGATGTTCTCCTGGTCGCGGGCGACCTTGGCTCCCACGATGTCATTGCGTCCGGAATTGTTGGTGTAGTACATGTCATAGCGTCCGCGCGCGTCACGGTGCATGGTGTTGCCTTTGTAGCTTTGATAGTAAGGCAGCACATCATCCCAGTCCATGACATTCCTGAGGCTGATCGTCTTCTCTTCGCTTGCCGACGTGGCAGGAGTCATTCCCTTGAATTTCCTTACCCTGTCAACCAGCTGGAGATAGTAGACATCCCCCTTGTCTCCCCAGCCTTTGTTCGGCTCGATGTCACGGCTGTGATCCCAGTCAAACTGATCCACGAACGAGAACGGATCCCCTTGCCAGCCATGCTGCGGAAGCCATATTCCGGCAGTGTACTCGTTCCATCCGGTCACAAACACCAGTTCAGGATCAAGCTCGTAGGCACGGTCCCACTGCTCGGAGAAGTTCCAGCCATAGAGATAGCCGTCGGGACGAGGGTCGAATCCGTTCCTTACAGAGAAACTGCGTCCCTGGGAATCCTTGACGTTGAATGCCCCGCAATGACCCTTGCGGTCAGGACTCGTGTTCTGGGAGACTCCCACCGTCACCTGCTCGTAGGAAACCTTGCCGTCAACCCCTTTGGAGGCCACATAGCCATGCTGAGGATAGTTCTCCAACCACCCCCACTGGTCATTTCTGGTAGGGCCGTCAACGTAGTCCGGCTGACCTGGACGGAAGGTGAAGAACCCGGCGATCTCCCTGTCAAGCGGCGAATCATCAAGCGCCTCTGGATAAGCCATGATGCAAGGCTTGCCTTTCCAGACAAACCACAGGTTAGAGTATCTGCCCAGCTTGTAAAGATCATTGTAGAGTTCGTGAAGGGAAGTGCGAGTCCAGGAGAACGGGCCGAAATTAAGCATGAAAGCGATCTTCGGGACATTCACGCCGTCCCTCTGAGCCTCGTCCCACGTCTGGAGAAGAGCCTCGTAGGATTCCTTCCAGGTCAGCGAGCCGTTGGTGCAATCGAAGAACACAGCGTCCACGCCAGCGTCTGCCAGAAGCTCCGCCTGTTTGCGGAGAACCCACTTGTCCGTGGTCTTGTAGTAGCCGAACAGCGGTTCCTCCCAGAAAAAGAATCCTGGTTTCTTGCTTCCCCAGGCTGGATGATTGTAATCCTTCATGGCCTCGGGATACCTGCGGACGATCTCGGTGATGTTCTTCACCCGGTAGGTGGTGTCATCGTTGCCCTGATGCCAGGTCCAGAAAAACATCGCGACAAACTTTCCGTCTCGCTTCGACGGAGCGTCATTGTAGGATCTGACCTTTCGGCCAAGAGCGTCAGTAGCGGCCCATGAGTCACTGCTCACCCCTTGGGAGAACAACGGCGACATCGCCAGGGACAAAAGCGCAAAAGCAAGAAAAACTCTTTTCACAATCAAATAAGCGGTTTTAAATGAATATTCTGAATTATTCCACCACAATGTGGTAGGATCCTGACGGGAAGACCTGGAAGTCCTCGCCGTTCAGTGACTTTATGCCAAAGGACACGGCCTCGCCGTCCACGGTTGCCTTTTTCCCTTCAGGAATATGCACGAGGCCGTCGGCGCCGGCAGGAATGACAATGTCCCACACAAGTTTTCCGGCCTCCTTCCTCCAGGATGTGGATGTGACTCCGTAGCGGGTGTCCACGGTAGCCTTCGCCCACTCAAGGTCGGCGGTGTGCCGAGGGTAGAACATGACGGTCTTGAAACCAGGATTATCCTCAACGGGCCTTAATCCGGCGACATCCTCAAGAATCCAGGACTCGTAACCACCCTGCATAGGATGGTTGTGTGATCCGTGGGACTTCGCATAGATGTCACTCTGGACAGGCAGGATCTCCCACAGTGTGGTCACCTTGAGGGAGTCCACCATCACGCCGAATGAGTTCTCGCCCTTCTTTGTGAAGAGGCCGAAAGCCTGGGCAGAGGCTCCGTTCCTTGAGAGTTCGCTTCCTATCCTTGACAGGCCGAAGACCCCTACATCCAAGAACTTATGGCCGGTGTTGATGTCGTACATAATGGCCTGGGTGGCCTCCTGACGACGATCCTCAGGGAAAAGTCCGAGCTCAAGCGCCATAGCGTCGGCCGTCTGGCCGCCGAAAGAACATTTGAGAGGGTTGAAGAACTTGGAGACGATGGCCTTGCGGACATATTCCTCCTGCTTTTCGAACCATTCCAAGTCTTCCTCCTTGCCGAGCAGCCTTGCCGTCTTGACCATGATCCCGAGATCAAGAAGATGGAAGGCCGAAGAAGAGAACTCGACCACCGTGCCGTTGTGCTCGTGGCTGCTGAATGTCGGACACCAGTCGCTCAGACCCTCATAGACTATTCCGCCAACAGCCGTGGACGCTATGTGGCGTACCCAGTGGCTCATCATGTCGTAATAGTCCCGGAGAATCCGCTTGTTGCCGTAGTACACATAAAGATGCCAAGGAAGCTGCACCACCGCCGTTCCCCAATCAGGGGAAGCGACGCCGCAAAGACGCTTTCCGGGGGCGATCATGAAAGGCAGGCCGGCTTCCTTGTCGGCGAAGTAGAACTGATTGTTGTAGTACTTGTGGAACAGGGTGTTGGTGAGGCTGACATCGGATGTCGTCCGGATGTCATCAAGGTACTTGACCCAGAAGTTGTTCATCTGGAAGAGCATGTCGGCAGCGCGGTCGTAGGCATGGGTGTCTCCGAGCCAGCCGCACTTCTCCCGCTGGTTGCAATCGACAGGAAGCCCGACGAAAGCATTGATGAAGGTACGCTCGGCGATGTCATGCAGATAGTTGATCTGATGGTCAGAACACTCGAAAGATCCGATCGTGGCCAGATCCGTGTGCACCGGAGCGCGGGTGATCCAGTCCAAGGCCGGCTCCTCGTCCGAGCCTTCCACGGTCAGTTCCACATACCTCATTCCATGGTAGGTGAAGACAGGCATCCAGGTCTCCTTTCCCCTGCCGGCGAAAGTGTAGGAATCCTTCTGGAGTCCGACATGTTCGACACCGGTTGAAGCCACGTCAATCTCGCGGGTCCTCGGGTCGATCTCCTCGGAGCCTATGGTCTGGAGCCTCACTCCGCGAGGAAGAGACGCGCTGAACACTACTTCCGACGTAAGGTTGGTTCCGAAATCATAGATCCAGACATTTCCTTCCTTTGAAGACCGCCACATGGCGGAGGCCTTCTGAGGAGCGAAAGCCCTCATCGGAGGTATCTCCTGCGCGGCCATCCTCACGGGAATGACACCTCCTGCCTTCACGGCATCGTTCCAGGAACTGTCATCGAAAGAAGCCTCGCACCAGCCGTCAATCTCGCGGGTGGCGTCATATTCATCACCCTGATAGACATTGGAGCTGACAAGCGGCCCGTCCGCCCATTTCCAGGATGTGTCCGTGCCGATGGTCTCGACCTTGCCGGAAGCATATTCAACGCGCATCTGACAGCGGAGGATAGGTCTGCCGTAGGTCATTCCCCCTCCCCAGACCTTGTCCTGGTTGTACCATCCCGCGCCCAGCATGACACCGATGCAGTTCTTGCCGCCCACGAGAAGAGAGGTCACGTCAAACGCGCTGTAAAGGGCTTTCTTGTCGTAGTCGGTCTGCGCCGGATCGAGAATCCTGTCAGGCTCGACCGCCCTGCCGTTGAGGTAGAGCTGCGAACAGCCCAGACCGCAGAGATAGACAACCGCCCTGCGGACCTTACCCTTGCCGATCAAGCAGGTTTTGCGGAAATATGGGAACGGCCCGTCCTCAGTCTTCCCTGTCGCGATCCAGTCAGCCTCCCAGGAGTTGTCTATCGACTTTGTGAAGCTGGCCGCCTTTGTCCACGGAGAGACCTTGCCGGAGCCGTCCCAAATTCTTACCTTCCAGAAGTACCGCTTCCCTTCCTCAAGGGTCACTGTCGGAGGGATGGTAATGTCAAGCTGGTCATCGGAGACGACCTTCCCGGACTTCCACACGTCACCGCCGCAATTCGGAGTCGAACCGACCCAGAGCTCATAGGCAGTCTGACGGGCCGCCCTCACATCCGAACGGAGCTTCCAGCTGAAGCTGACATCGCTCACGGCGACAGGATCCACCATGTCGTTACAGCTCAGCGAAACAGGGAAGACAGTAGGCTTGGCCTGGGCGCAAAGACCCGCAAGCAGCAGCAAAGAGGCAAGAACTTTTTTCATGAATATTACTTATTCCAGATGAATCGGTAGTTGAAACGACGGTTCGGTGCGGTGTCGCCCTTCAGACAAAGGGAGATAGGGTCCACCAGCTCTCCGGTGTTGTCGGCCCACTTGAAGTCAAAGGTAATTGATTTTCCGGAAACACCAAGCAGTGACTTCGGCACGGCCAGTTCCAGTTTGTTGCCTTCCACAGCGAAGCGGTACTCCCCCGCCTTGACCCATTTCCCGTCAACAAACCTAAGGACACTCCCCTTGCCGTCAGATGCTATATCCTTGTTAATCAATATGTCATAACCATACCAACCAGTCGAGGAATCACCATCTGAATCAATCAGCAGCAGCATCCAATCCGGATCGGAATATGGAGTCAAGGCATCTGCGGTCTCGGCATAAAAGAATATGTCCGACTTGCCGACTGCCACCTTGGAGGCCACAATGTCGTTCCTTCCCGAAGAGTCCTTGTAGTGAAGCCCGCCGTAACCCTTCGCGTCACGATGGAACACGTCTCCACGGGTGTCGCGATAGACCACCTCGACCTGCTCCCAATCCTTGAATATTCCGTCAACCGCCATTTTATGAATATGCCTGTTCACAGGAACCGGACGGACTCCCTTGTAGCGGCGGATGTTCTGCGCCATCTGCATGTAGTAGTTGTCGGTGTAGCCACCTTTCATCGGCTGTATGGTCCTGTTGAACTCGGAATTGTACTGGTCCACGAACATGAACGGATTCTTGCGGCCAAGCCACATCACGTCTCCGTTGTACTTCCCGGCGGTCCACTCGTTCCAGTCGTTGATGTAAAGGAACTGCGGATTCGCGGCCAGAGCGTCATCCCAGCGCTCCTGGAAATATATTCCATAGCCTTCCGGATCGGAAACCTTGCGGCCGAGCCACGGAACGTAGGCAGAATCCGGGAGATCATATTCATTGAGCTTCGGCTCGCCGTCACGCCTTGACCAGGATTTTCCTACTCCCATCGGGACATCTGTCATGGTGACAGGATGCTGGGCAGGGGTGACGGCCGCCTCCTCGATCTTACCGTCATGCTTGGAAGCCAGCTGCTCCGGAGTCATCGACTTGATCCGAGGGTCAGCCATGCTGTAGCCGAAACTCCAGTTGTCCTCCGTGCCGATGAAACGCTTGCCGGCCCACTCGTAGTAGCCCCACCACATATTCCTGAGTGTGAAGAAGTTCTTCACTTCATCGGAATAGTCGTGAGTTCCGTCCTTGTAGGCGGAACATCCTCCGTTGGCGTCATGGACAGGATCTGCGTTGTAGAGAAGGAGCGGCTTCCCGTCCCAGTAGAACCACAGGTCATGGTACTTGTTCTCCTTGTAGATCCTTTCGTAAAGTTGCTGGACGACCGTGATGACCTCTCCGTTGAACGCCCAGAAACAGAACTGAGGGGTGTTGTTGCCCTCCTCCCGCATCTTCTCCATCGTGGAGAAAAGCACCTCCCATTCGTCCCAGTAACGCACGGCGTTCGTGACATCCAGCACAAGCACGTCCACTCCAGCATCGGAGAGCATCGACATATCCTTCCGGATAACCCATTCGTCCTGACTCAGGAAGTAGCCCATCTCGGGCTCTCCCCAGTGATAGGAGCCGTACTTCCAATTCGGATTGTCGGCCTGGAGACGGGCGTTCGGATCGGCGTTAAGAACCTTCGTGACATCAGCCCCGTAAGGTCCCGGTAACGTGGCAAGGTTCTGTGTGTGCCACGTTATGTAGAATATTCCCACAACACGGCGCTGGTCGGTCTTCACAGGGCCTACGGCATCGATTCCGGGCATTGTCCTGCCCAGAGCGTCAGTCGCGACCCAAGTGTCCTGATACATGTCCAAGGTCTGGCTTTGGACAGTTATGTCCTGTGCCGAAACAGCGCAGGACATAACCACGAAAGCTATTATAGATGAAATTGTCTTTTTTGTCATCTGTAAATATTAAAGTGTCAATGAACTTGGTTTATTCGCCTTCCTCGGCGGCACGCCAGTGCATAAGACGGATCACCACTGTCTCTCCGGCTCCGTCACCGATGTCAAAACGGACTACGGCTCCAGGGTCTCCACCCCACCAACCTTTGTTCCAGGCATCGACCATATTCATCTTGAATGTCTTCCATTCATCGGTCTTCTTGAGCGTGAAGAATGTCTCCACGCCGCCGGCAGGGCCTCCGACACCCCAACCGCCTTTGCACCAGAAGAACTCGCAGGCAAGGTCAGCAGTGGACTTGTAGTGGAACACAAGAACTGTTCCAGGAGCCTGTTTCTTGAGAGGCTGCATAGCCACCCAAGAGTCTCCTCCGGTCGTCGCGAACGTGAACTCTGACGGGTTCTCCGGATTGCTTGCCGTAATCTTAAGATTGTTGATGATTCCAGTGTTAGGAGTCATATATTCAATCTCCGGATAGTAGGTGGCGTCATCATCCGGATCCGGCTGAAGTTCAAGCTCAGACTCCTTAGCGTAATGGGTCGCTGCGTCCGCATAGTAGGCGCAGAACTCGGTTATGCTGACACGCTGCACGCCTGGGAAGGCGATAAGAATATATCTGGTATCTATCGGATTCTCCAATTTGTAAGCATGGTTATAGATGTGCTCAGGATTATATTCAAAATTGCCAAGATTTTTAGCTTGTGACAAGTCTGCCACAGGCTCTTTTGAGTGGAAAACCATAAGAGCCGTAGGCTGGCTTTCACGATCCTTTGAATTACCTACCAGTTCGAACCAGTTGATCCGATGAATCTCACCAAGGTCAATGGCGACCCACACAATGTCATTATTCGATCCTGACCAAGCGGTTGAGACATTGTTATCCAAAAGATTTGCGGGAACATTGTCACCATCCACCCCAGAGGCGCCGATGGCCGTCATTCTGGACTGAGGGATCTCTCCCCTTTCCGGTGTCACCTCGACAACCTTTGGCTCCGAAGTGTTCTTGCCGCTCTCGTCAGTGGCCGTGATCGTCACATTTGTCTTGTCCACAAACGGGAAGATCTCCACGCTGCCGCCCTCGTTGCTTGTTCTGGTCACAGTCTTGGTCTCTCCCGCGAGATTCTTGTAGGAAATGCTCATGGTGACAGGGACATCATACTCATTTGCCCAGCTGATGACAGCACCCTCTACGGTCGGCTTGGCCTCCACCGTACCGGTGATGTACTTGAAGGCTTTTGAGGCATCCTCCGGAGTGCAGGAAACGGTCTTGGACTCACCGTAACGTCCGTCGGATGTGTATGGTGTGACTGTGAACTCGTAGGTGTCAGTGTCTGAAAATCCACCGATCCTGACCATGGACGCTGGTGTGTTCACGTCCGGATAAACACTATAGACACTCACTTTCTGGCTCACGGTCTCCCCCTCCGAATTAGTGTAGGTGACCATCGAATAATAATAGTCCGCGTCAGATGGATTGCCCCACATCAGGACCACCGCACCGATTCTTGGCTCTGCTTCCAAGAAAGACAACGAAAGATCGCCATCCTTTGTCATTCCTGAATCCTCCTTGCAGGAAAGGAAGATGGCCGAGCAGGCGATCAATATCAAGTAGATGATTTTCTTCATATTCATCAAATTTTATCAATTCAAGATTAAACACCCCATTACCAACCAGGGTTCTGCCAATCGGTTTTGGTAAGTTCAAGAACCTTTGAGACTTCGGTGAGGTCGATCGGGTAGAGAAGGAATTTGTCCGTCGTGGTCGAACGCCGGCCCAGGACGAAGCGTTCGTAAGTCTTGCCGGCTCCGGTGCCGGACACTTTCATTCCAGTCACGGTAGATGTGGCCGAAAGGGTTTTCCAGCGACGCAGGCTGAAGTAATAGTCCGCCTCAAGGGCAAACTCTACCCTGCGGTCGTTACGGTACCTCTTCTCGAAATCAGCGACTGTAAGTCCGCTTGGAATCTCAGGCATTCCGACCCTCGCGCGGACAGCGTTGACGGCTCCGCGGGCGGACATATTCAGACCTGAGACGCTGACAACCTGATCCGGTCCGGCAGCCTGGTAGGCCACCTCGGCGAAGTTGTAGTAAAGCTCAGCGAGGCGCACAACGCGCATATAACCATCCGAATTGGAGTTTCTGTTGGATGCGTCGTGGGCATATTTGCGCATATAGTAGCCTGTGTGGGTGTACCTGATGCTGGTTGAGTTCAGTCCGCAGTTGGCTCCGGCGACTGTGGAGATCTCATCCTCTCCCCTTACGCTGCCGTTGTAGAACACGGTCGCATAGAAGCGAGGATCCCTATCTTCGTAAGGTTTGGTCTCATCGTAGCCGGATTCGGTGTTTATAATAGGCTGAAGGTGCTGATCATCGCTGTAACCGGTTATCGCTGGCTTGCCGTTGGCCATCTCGTAGGCATCGACAAGTTCCTGGGTCGGGCAAGTGCCGGCCGTGGCGCTTCCGCTCACGATCGGAACTCCGCAGCTTGACCAGACAGCTGTACGTGTGCCACCATAGATGGTTTCCTTGTCCTGTGCCCTCATATCCTCAGGATTGTAAAGGAAATATGAAGCGTAAGCGTTGTACCCTGCGCTCGCCGTGGTCCAAAGGCTGTAGTCATTGGACAGAACCTTGGCGAGGGCGTCAGCAGCGATTTCAAGAGCCTGATCAGCAGTGTAACCGCCGTCACCCATCAAAGGACTGATGACGTAGGTAGCAGTCTCGCTCCTGATAGCCTGTGCAAGTGCTTTTGTCGCCATTCCCCACTGCTGTGTACGATAGACGTATGAATATGCCTCCGAATCCTCCGTGGCTATCGCGGCGTCGCAGTCAGCCAGAATCTGTCCGGCGATCTCTGAGACAGTCGCTTTCTTGTCTGAAGAATAGTCGTGATTGGTGCCAAGATCCGAAGTGATCAAAGGTAGCTGACCATATCTCTTCATCAGCTGGAGATAGTACCAAGCCCTAAGAGTCAGAGCCTGGGCCTTCCACCCTGCCCTTTCCCAGTCCAGCATCTCAGCCGTGGCTCCATCTATGTTGGCGATGAACACATTGCACTTGCGTACGCCCTCGAAGTAGTTGCCCCAAGGATTGCCGTCCCAGTTGTGGTCGGCGAAATTGCTGGAGGTGATGTCAGAATTATACCAGATGTCGTACGAACTTCCGGCCGTGATGTCCTGACTGTTCTGCGCGTCATCTGTGAATGAACCGACATTGACAGACGGATTCTTGATATAATTGTAGCAGGCGTTGAGATAGCCTTTGGTTCTGTTTCTGTCCTTGAAAACCTCAGACATATCAATGGTTCCGTTGGAACGGAGATCCAAAGCGTCCTGGCAGGCAGACAAGGCCGCCACGGCCGCCATCGCGAGAATAAGTATGCGGAATTTTTTCATAATATTCAGATTTACTTTATGAACCATTTCCATTAGAATGTGAGGTTGATTCCAAGTCTGTACATCCTATAGACCGGGAACGCCGAGCAAGTGCCCTCGACTGGAGTGTCGTTTGTCTTCATACCATCGATGGTAAAGAGGTTCTGACCACTCAGATAGACCTTGAAGGCACTGGCGTTAAGGAAGTCGCAGACCTTCTTAGGCATCTTATAGGAGATTTCTGCCGTCTTCAGGCGCAGGAACGAGGCATCCTTGAGAAGATAGTCGTTCGTCTGAAGATTGGTCGTGGCTGTCGTGGAAAGGGCAGGGAAACCTATTTCCTCATCGTTGAGCCACTTCTCGGCAGTCCAGGCTGACTTATGACTTTCGGTGAACACTCCATCGTAGGCAGACTGGAAAGTAAACAGTTCACTGTAGTTTCTCTTATAGCCTCCAAGTCCCTGGAACAGAAGGTTCACCTCGAAATTCTTGATGTTGAAGCCGACATTGAACGCGAAGTTGTACTTAGGAAGAGAACCATTGCCAAGAGGAGCCATGTCCTTCTCATCGATGACACCGTCACCGTTCAGATCCTTGTACTTGATGTCACCAAGCCGAGGAGTGCCGAATGAATATTTCGGACCGGCCTCGATCTCATCCTGGAAGTTGTACAGACCGTTGCCGTTGCTGTAGTCTGTCAGATAGCCCCAGGACTGTCCGACAGGATAGCCTTCGGTACGGTAACGGTAAGCGTAAGTGTCGTTGTAGGCGGTCTCTCCGATGTAGATCTCCTTGTTCTTGCTATAGTCCAGATGACCGGCAAGGAACAGTCCGAAATCAGAGTTGAAACGCTTTCTGTAGCTCACAGAGAGTTCCCATCCCTTGTTCTCGAACTCACCCATATTCGTGATAGGATATGCCCCGAGAGGAATTCCTTGATAGAGAGGCACCTTGGATGTCGATTTGATGACACCATTGTTCAGTTTCTCCTTGAACACATCGAAGGAGACCTGGAACTGGTTGGCGATTCCGAGATCGATACCAACATTTGTCTTGTAAATCTTCTCCGGCTCAAGGTTAGGGTTGCCATAGACAGACTCATTGGTATAATATTCAAGATAAGGAATCTTTCCTCCGGCGGTACTGTTCACCTGATCCTTGTACGCATATCTGTCGAATCCGGTGGCATCGTTGCCTGTGACGGCATAAGAGCCGCGAACCTTGAGCAAAGACAGCCAAGGAACATTCTCCTTCACAAAACCCTCGTTGGAGGCGATCCATGCGGCGGAGACACCTGGTGTCCAGACAAAGCGGGTCTTTCTCGGGAAATAGTCGGATCCTGAATATCCTGTCGAAAGCTTCACGGCGTACCTCTTGTCAAAGTCGTATGCCACTTCCGCTCCTGAATATACCCGCCTGAAATCGTAGGTCGCGCCGCCGGCGAGATTGTCGAACACCTGATAGGTCATGTAGGCATTGGCGTTCAGGTGATGTCTGCCGAAATCCCTCTGCCAGCCGGCTTCTCCCTTATAAGAGAAATAGCCGTACAATGCGGTTCCTTTGGAGTAAGTCAGATTCGTGTTGATCGTGGTTCCGTAATGAGTGAACCGGAGGTCGCTCCAATCATCCTCGCGGATGTATCTGGCGTAGTCCTGAGTGTTGGAAGTGATTGAGTTGATGTAGGAAAGATAACCGACGCTGCCTCCTGCCCAAAGCCCGGGAGTAAGGAACGAAAGGTCAAACTTAAGCCCGGCCTGACCGTAGATGTTGGTGTTCATCTCGTTGTTGTAGCCGGTGCGGTTCAGGAAGCCGTAAGGAGAGAAATTGATGTTCGGAGTCGTCACTACCTCTCCACCCGCCTCAATCACATTGCCGTCATTATCATAGACCGCGGGAGTCACAGGACCATAGATGAATGAAGGCATTCCGGTGATGATGGAGTAAAGGGTTCCGTTGCAGTCAACAGCGCCACCCGGTGTGTGAGCCCTTACGATGGAACCGGCCAGATTCGCCCAAAGACTGATGTAGTTGTTGATCTTCACATCCACATTGGAGCGGAAGTTGATCCTGTACTTCTCATTGTCAGCCTTGTAAGCCGTCTGATCAGCGTTCCAGAAACTTCCTTGGCGCAGCACGTTGAAATTGGAATAGAACCTCACGTTCTCGTTGCCTCCTGTGGCGTCCAAAGCTATTCTCTGCTGATTGGAGAAATCACGGACAAGCATGTCGTACCAGTTCGTGTTCGGATAAAGGTCGCTGCCACCATCCTTGAAGCCTTCGACAGCCTCTTTTGAGAATATGTGATACTCTCCGAGCCCGTCATTCACCGCGGCCTGATTGCGAAGGTTGGCGAATGTGTAGGAGTCGAAGCTATGGATTCTGGTTGTAGGGACCTGTACTGTCTCAGAGATGTTCACTCCAACTTTCAACTTGCCCGGAGTGCCACGCTTTGTATTGATGACAATCAAGCCGTCGGCACCCTTCACACCGTAGATGGCCTGTGAGGCTCCGTCTTTCAGGATGGACACAGACTCAATCTCCTCAGGGGAAATCCTGTAGAGAATGTCGTGTGCGAACGAGTCGTAGAGAATTCCGTCAATGACCACACTGGCGATTCCACCATGGAAAGTGGAGTAGCCGCGCACGTACATATTCAGAGACTCATAAGCCGGCTCAAATGTGGTCTCCATCGTGGTGAGCCCGGAGAACATTCCGGAGAACGTTCCCTGAAGACGCGTCATCAGCGACCTTCCAAGTTTCTCGCCATGGGCTGTCGAGACAGCGTCGGAAAGGACTTCCCTACTCTGTTTGGAAAGACCTATGTTGACATTCTCGGCAAGATTATGGGCGTCATCCTCAAGGGTTACCTCCATCTGTGAGGAAGCCTTTACGGATGTCGGTTTGAAGCCAAGAAGCGAAAACTCCAGTTCTCCCGATTTGTTGACCTTGGCCGTGTACTGTCCGTTCTTGTCGGTGATGTACAAGTCCTTGTGGTTGGACGAGACAATCACCCCGGGCAACGGGTTACCGTAGATGTCCCTTACGGTACCGGCGACAGAGATGTCCTGCGCCTTGACCTGCTGGATGGATGCCCCAAGCAGGAGAAGCGCCGCTGCCGCAAATATATTCTTATTCATCATATTCGATGCAAATTAAGTATTCTGTGATATTCAACCATTACCAACCTGGATTCTGCCAGTCCTCACCCGTGATGGCTCTCATGTTGTTGACCTCGGTAAGAGGAATTGGCATCTTGAGCCATTTGTTGGTGTAGCACTGACGCTCCTTTAGGATTGTACGCTCGTAAATGTATCCGTGAGAGCCATCTGCCTTAAAATAATGGGTTATGTGTGCTCCTGTTATCCAACGGTCTGTAGCCGAGAGATCCTCATCCGGCTTATGCCATCTGCGGACATCGAAATAACGGTTGCCTTCGAGTGCTAATTCAACACGTCGCTCGTTATGGATGCGCTGACGAAGAACATCCCCTGAAAGACCTGATGAAAGTCCAGGCATTCCGGCACGGGTACGCACTTTGTTCACATAAGTGATGGCTTCCGCCTCGTGTCCTGATTCCATGGCGGCCTCGGCGAAATTCAGGTAAATCTCTGCCAGACGGTAATCCTTATGACGTGGACCTGGAAGTCCTATCATATTTGTTCCGCTGTTAGGATGCAGGAATTTTCTTTGGAAATAACCGGTTCTTGTTGGTGTACGACCGAGAAGAGAACGTCCCATCAAAGGCTCCGGAGTGTTAATGACTGTGCCGTCAGAGTTCTTATATGCATCCCAAGTTGTAATGGTCCTTGTCATCAAACCTTGGCCTTGTCCCAAATTCTCAAAAGAAATAGACCCTGCATCCCTTCCCCAACCACAATATCTTTTAGATCCATTGTAGTAAATTGTCGCATAGAATCTTGGATCCCTGTTCGCATAAGGATCCTCTTTGCTGTAAAGAGTGTTGGAAGCATTGTAATTAGGCTTGAGATGCTGCTCGTCAAGGTAAGGTTTTGACAAATCCAAAACCGGTTCTCCATTGATTGTCTCAAACGCATCCACAAGTTCCTGAGAAGGACAAGTTCCTGTCTTATAGCCAAGGATAGCCCCAGGAGCATCAACGTTGCACAAATTAGAATTAGCTCCTTCCCTCAATTGATAGATTGTCTCCTTGTCTGCAGGATCAGCCGCATACGCACCGGAATTGCAGAAATATTCATTCAAATACTGTGACTCTTTGTTCGGAAGATATGCCTTCTCGTCTCCCCAGACAGCAGTTTGGTTCAGTTTATCATAAAGGGCATAACCATTACTCTCAAGAGCCTGTACCGCCGCTTTGTTCACTGAATATGCTTTCTCCCAATAGTTGTTGCCCTCATTGTACAAAGGACTGGCCGCAAAAAGCGTCATCCTTGACTTTATGGCCCAAGCCACAGCCTTCGTCATACGCATAGCCTCACTGTCAGTGGTGATTCTCCAAGGAAGATCATCACAAGCAAGGGCGGCGTCACAATCTTCGATGACGAACTCGACAACATCGTGGAAGGATGATCTTTCAACCTTTGCGAAATCGGCGTCAAGAGTATATGGCTCCCTGATGATAGGGAGTGAGCATCCGAACCACATCAGAAGTTCTGAATAGTAATATGCCCTTAATACGTGCGCCTCAGCCGTCCAACGGGCACGGTCACTTTCAGACGTGACATTAGCTGTAGGAATATGTTGAAGGAACACTGCGCAGTTGCGGATCCTCTGGAAAGATCTTGTCCATGAAACACTTTCATTGCCGGAGTCTCCAGCATTATAATTCGCCGGGAAATCAGACGCACTGGCATTGCCGTCATAGTATCTGCGTGAAGCTGCCCAGTTCACATCCAGATCATCAGCATCCCATGCGTCATCGCACCAGTTGACAGGTCCTCGGCTCCAGAAGAAGTAAAGGCACCCCTTTGCGTTGATGCTTGAGTAGCAGGTGTTCAAATAGTTCATTGTCATGTCGTTGTCACGAAAAACTTCCTCAATGGAAATCTTTCCGGACGGTGCTTCATCCAACACACTTGAACAGGATGAAAGAACAGTCAAAAGACAAACCGCTGAAATGTATATTATTCTTTTCATATTCTTCCGTCATTCTTTTAGAAGTTAATGTTAAGTCCAAGAGTGACATTCTTGGTGATAGGATAGCCATAAGAATTGTTCTGTTCAGGATCAATATGAGTTATCCTCAGATTATCCCAAACAAACAGGTTCTGTCCGCTGACATATACCCTTAATGCCTTCACTCCTACTTTTGAAAGAAATCTTTCAGGAAGAGTGTAGCCAAGTTCTATGTTCTTAAGCCTCAAGAACGAACGATTCTGAATAAAGAAATCATTTTCCGTATGGCTGACAGTCTGGGATGTTGAAATGGCCGGATAAGTGATTTTCTCACCATTCTTGTAACGTTCCTCCGTCCATCCGTTTCTTGTCCAATCAAAGTAAGTACCCTGCTTGGTCCATTCAACTACTCCCTGTCCACTGTAGTATTTTGAATACCTTCCCAATCCGGAAAAAAGTACATTGAAATCAATTCCCTTGAAGTTGAGTCCGAGTGAAATACCATAGTTGAGTCCAGGAACAGTGGTGGAATATCCAATCGGTGAAAGATCCTTTTGATCTATTACACCATCACCGTTAACATCTTTATAAACAAAATCACCTACCCTTGGTTTTCCACCAAATTCATACGGATAATAATTGTCTATCTCATCCTGAGATGTGAAATATCCGTTGCCAGGGGAATTCCAATCAATAAGATAACCAAATTCCTGTCCTAAACGGAATCCCTCTTCGTGATATTGATAGGCATATTCCTCGGAACGCATAGGCTCATCTAGTTCTATAACTGTGTTGTCATTAAATCCAAAGTTGACTCTTGATGAGATGGAAAAGTCTCTGTTAAAGGTGTGGGAATAGCTGACTTCAACATCAACACCATGATTATCAACCTTTCCCATATTAACTCTTGGAATATAATCCGAGCTTACACCTTGAAATGAAGGAACTGTCCTACGCCTGAGAAGAATCTGGTCACGTTTTTCAGTAAAATAATCGACATTGATTCTAAAGTCTTTGAAAAGACCTATCTCGACACCAAGATTCATTTTTTTCGACAATTCCCAAGTGATGTTTTTGTTCCCGATAAGCCCTTCTTTGACAATCTTACCCCCCAGACCTTGAACAAAACCATTTCCTGATTGAATCTGATTGTCATCCTGATACAGGAAGCGCAAACCACCAATAGAATCATTTCCGACAAGACCGTATGATGCACGGAACTTCAGCCATGTAAGATACTTGTTTCCTTTGAGGAAAGATTCATTGCTGGCGATCCAACCTATGGAACCTGACGGGAACAAGCCGAACCTCTTGGATGGTGCGAACTGCTCTGAACCATTGTAACCAAGATTGCCTTCCACAAGATACCTGTCATCAAATGAATATGTAGCTCTGGCGGCGGTACCAAGCACATTGTAAGGAATATTGGCTGAAGTGCCTTCCCAAAACCTTCTATACGCAGTAGCCATTGCGGTTACATTATGCTTTCCGAAAGTTCTGGCATAATTGATTGAACCTTGCACATAAATCTGGTAGTTGGACAATCTGGAAGAAGTCATAGTCAATGGTTCAATCTTATCACCATTGGATGAATAACTCAAAGTCTCACTATCGTAGTCAACTCTGACATTATACACCTGCTCTTTCTTTCGACCCTCCAGAACTCCGATGTTGTAAGTGTCGTAAGCAGCCATACCATTAACACTCAATCCCTTGGTAACCAACTCACCAAGATCCCAATTAACTGAGAATTGGGTATTCAGATTCTTTCTTTTGTTTGTGTGAAAACCTCTTCGGTTAATGATTTCATACGCAGAACGGTCAAGATAATTATAACCAACAACTCCATCACTCACATCTCCGAAACGAGGATCTGTCACAGGTCCCGGAGAAATCGGAAGTATCGTTTGTGATTGATAGATAATGTCGGTTATCATCCAGGACTGATCTCCTCTATACAAGTTTCCCACCGCAGGCATATTCACATTTTCCGCGTACGAGGCGATGTTCAACGAAGCCGTCAGGTTCTTTGTGATGTGGAAATCAAGGTTTGAACGAAGGCTGAGTCTGTTCATATAACACTGAGGATCATAGCCGAGATAATCCGGACTCTCGGTGTTCAGGTTACCGCCCTGATGAATGTAACCGACATTCACGAAGTAATTGACAAAGTCTGTTCCTCCGGAGATGTTGGCGTTGGCACGCGTCTGCGGAGTGTTGCTTTTAAGATACATCCGATAGTAATCGTTGTCGCAATATACCGCTTTTCTGATTGCCACTTGATTATCATAGTCTGGTGAGGACGGATCAAGACCAAGAAGCGGATTTCTGAATTTAGCTATAGTCTCTTCGGAAAATTCAGGAGCCTGACGGTCATTCATCAACGCCTCGTTCCTAAGCTCGCAATATTCCCAGGAATGAAGCCTTGAAGGTTCTTTTGTGAATGATGTCCAGCTCTGGTCAACCGAAATGTTCAACTGTGCCTTTCCCTTCTGTCCCTTGCGGGTCTGGATAAGAATCACACCATTCGCTCCCTGCACTCCGTAAAGGGCAGTCGCCGACGCGTCCTTGAGGACGGATATGCTCTCCACCTCGTTCATGTCGATAGTGCGGATGTTGTCACGCTCCACACCGTCCACAAGGATCAGAGGACTCTTTCCATTGGTTGTCGCAGCTCCTCGAAGGTACATTGTGGCGCCATCGACACCCGGCTGGCCGCCTCCACTCTGCATGGATGTAAGACCTGTGACACGTCCTGCAAGAGCGTTGTCCAGACGTGTGGACGTGGTCTTGCGGAGATCAGCTGAAGCGACCGTAGAGATCGCACCGGTCACGGAAAGCTTCTTCTGCTGACCGAACGCCACCACAACCGTCTCTTCAAGCATCTCGGAGTCAGGGACAAGACTAACTAAATAGTTGGTTTTACCCTCAGGAAGAACCTGATCGGTGTAACCAATACAAGACACGATGACAGTGGCTCCGGACGGGACTCCCCCAAGTGTGAATGTACCATCGGGACCGGTCATCGTACCATTGGTCGTACCATCTACGATGATGGTCACGCCAGGCATCGGCTGATTGTTCTCGTCAAGCACCTTGCCGGTGATTGTTCTGCCGGAAGTCTGGGCCAAGGCGGTACCTGTCCCGACAACCATAAGCAAGAGAACAGCCACTATCGCTGCCTTTACCCTTGAAAGACAGGACGCAACTTTTTGGTTTCTATCGTGCATATTAATTAATGTTGTTAAACTCAATAGTTCGTTAATTTTATAAGTTTTACGCCGCGGTGCGAACGCCGTAGAATAA